>Ga0209211_10000891_pt1 | contig 59310 bp, 49 predicted proteins | sample RifGroA2_FD_183992 | JGI IMG/M metagenome (GOLD analysis project Ga0209211, IMG submission 183992) | Groundwater microbial communities from Rifle, Colorado, USA - Groundwater A2 (SPAdes) (version 2) | ecosystem: Environmental > Aquatic > Deep subsurface > Groundwater | place: Rifle, Colorado... | reverse complement strand
TCTTGGCAAGCAAGGTAACTTATTTATGGATGACAGATTTCAAAAAGATACTTATAATGGAATCTTACGGAATGACTTCTTTTTACTTCCATATGCTATGAAGCAGCATGTTATGAGTGCAATAAATAAGAATGCATCCTTAACTGTGCGTTATTCAGGACTTAGGTTGGAAACTGAAAATTGCAATGAAAACTATTGTTTTATTGAATCCTCTGACAGTAACACAGATGAGGAAAAGAAACTGTTTAATGGAGTTTATGGTGAAAATCCAGGTAATGGAAAGAAAATATATCTTTTAAGACAAAATGTTGTTGAGGCAAAATTAAAAGATAAACCAACAGAATTAATTGCGCAGGCGTGCTATCTCGGCAGCGACCACGATTTCATTGCTGACGACAGGGGCATCTACTTCTGCAATGGCGCTGTGCGTGGGGTACGTCGTGTGAGCGAAGCGAACAGTGCGAGCGTGAGCGAGCCAAACACAGGAACTGATAAACCCTTGATAAGTTGAGCCAAGTTTCAGAGAGGCTTATCTTGCTTTGAAGGATGGAAAAGAATCATTCCAAGCACCTAATGGTGTTTATGAATTAAGGAAAACATAATTTTGAGGTAGACAAAATGGCAGAATCAATTGAAGGAATTATTGAGCGAGTCAGCGAAAGCGAAAACTTGCTGGCAAATTTAGCGCTTATTGATATAAACACTTGGCAAACTTCTCAAGAAGTATGGAACGCTTGGCAGTCTGGCGTTAAAGCTGAAGGAGTAAACACAGCAAATATGGGCATTTACAGGCTTGTTGATGGTGAAGTTGTGTTTGATTTTCTTGGCAAGCAAGGTAACTTATTTATGGATGACAGATTTCAAAAAGATACTTATAATGGAATCTTACGGAATGACTTCTTTTTACTTCCATATGCTATGAAGCAGCATGTTATGAGTGCAATAAATGGGAATGCATCCCTAACCATGCGCTATCCTGGTTTGAATTTGAAAACTGAAGATTGCGTTGCAGACTATTGTTTTATTGAATCCTCTGGCAGTAACACAGATGAGGAAAAGAAACTGTTTAATGGAGTTTATGGTGTTGAAAATCCAGGTAATGGAAAGAAAATATATCTTTTAAGACAAAATGTTGTTGAGGCACAATTAAAAGATAAACCAACAGAATTAATTGCGCGGGCGTGCTATCTCATCAACGACCACAATTTCGTTGCTGAGGACAGGTTCATCAACAGCTACGATAGCGCTGTGCGTGGGGTACGTCGTGTGAGCTAAGCGAACAGAATGGCGAGCGTAAGCGAGCCAAACACAGGAACTGATAAACCCTTGATAGTTGAGCCAAGTTTCAGAGAGGCTTATCTTGCTTTGAGGGCTGGAGCTGCTTCATTCCAAGCACCGAATGGATTATTATATAAACTGGTTAAGTAGCATTAATCCAGATTCTTTTTCCTTAAACTTTATAAACCGCCTTTTCTGATAGCTTGTCTTATGTGCGGAATAATCGGAATTGTATCAATTACTCCTTTCTCAGTAAAGGGCACTCTTCTTAAATGTTTGAAGAGGTTGGAATATAGGGGTTATGATAGTTCTGGTTTTGTGCTTGTTGATGGCACTGCTAGCAAAGCAATTGGTGAGATTAGCTCAATCATGAGTCAGGTCAATGATTCTTTGACCTCAACTACGGGCATAGCACATTCGAGATGGGCCACACATGGGGGAGTCACAGATACAAATGCACATCCTCACTTCAACACCTCTAAAACTCTGTTTGTAGTGCACAATGGCATCCTTGAGAATTTCCAAGATATGAAAGACAAATTAGTGAAAAAAGGCTACAAATTCATAACCCAGACAGACACAGAAGTAATCCCTCACTATTTTGATGACAAGCTTAAGCAGGGCAATGACATTACTAAGGCAATTCAATCCTTTTTGAAAGAAGCAAAAGGCACTTTTGCAATCCTTTTGATGCAGAAAGGTTCTAATATCTTGTATGCCATCAAACGTGATTCTCCTTTAGTTCTTGGTCTAGCCAAAGATAAGTTCATTTTAGCATCTGATATATATGCTTTCAGCGATGAAACAAATAAAGCAATATTTTTTGAAGATAATGAATATGCAATAATCACTCCAGATAAATATGAGTTTTATGACAAGAATGGAAAGAAAACAGAGAAAAAGATTATTGAATTTGAATGGACAAGGGAAGATGAAACAAAAGAGCATTACAAACATTACATGATAAAAGAAATCAAAGAACAGCCGCAAGTAAGTTTAAGATTGATTAATTCTTTTGAAACAATCCAAAATGATAAATTAAACAAACTCTTAGAATTAATGAAAAATACTAAAAGGATAGTGTTTATTGCCTGCGGCACAAGTTATCACGCAAGTCTTGTCGGCTCAATACTTTTGAATCATTTAGGGATTTACACCAGTTGTATTATTGCATCTGAGGTTGAAAGTTTCATTAAGTTTGACAAAGATACATTATGCATAGCTGTTTCACAGTCAGGAGAAACAATGGATATTGTTACAGAAGTGAAAAAGGCAAAACAGGCAGGGTCTAAGATAGCATCTATTGTTAATGTGCCGTATTCTACAATACAAAGAATGAGCGATGTAAGCATAGAAATTCTTGCTGGACAAGAGGTTTGCGTTGCAGCAACAAAAAGTTTTACTAATCAAGTTATTGTAATGTTAGAGTTAGCCAGAAGATTAGGTTACAAGATTAATCTAAAACATATCCCTAAGAAGATTCAGCAGACAATTGCAATAAATGAAGACAAAATAAAAGTAATATCAAACGAGCTTGCGAGCAAACGAGATATATTTGTGTTAGGCAAAGGCATGAGTTATCCAATGGCAAGAGAAATTGCCCTGAAATTCAAGGAGATTGATTATATTCATGCTGAAGGTATGATGGCAGGCGAACTTAAACATGGCACGATTGCATTAATAGAAGAAGGTGTTCCTGTTATAAGCCTAATTCCTAACAATAATGAGGACATGATTTCTGCGTCAAAAGAAGTCGAGGCAAGGGGAGCACATACGATTGTTATTTCAAACATTGAAGGCAAAGGTGAAATAATTGTACCTAAATGTGATGATGCTGAGTTTGCGATATATGCTGGCATTATCGGGCATTTGATGAGCTATTATGTCGGTGTGGTGCTGGGTGTTTCGATTGATCGGCCGAAAAATTTGGCTAAGTGTGTAAGTGTTAGGTAGATTTTGAACGCTGCTGAATATTGCTTTAATTTCTTACTTCTTCGTATGCGCATAGCCATCGTATAGATAATGCTACTGCCGATTGAATGAAAAGATTAGCCCCCTTACAGTCGGCTGCGCCGGTGGCGGAAATCCTGCGGTGATATTGTTGGATTTCCGTTCCTGACATAAGTAAACTAACTAAATGCCACTGCAACAAATTTGAGGCAGCAGCATTATTATTAAAATTGCTAGGCACATACACTTCTTCCAAATATTTATAAATTAAATAAGATAATTAACAAATTATGAACGCAAATGACATTATAAAAAAATATGATTTAAACAAGAAGAAATGGACGCATAAAAACTTTCATGGTGTCCTGCATTTCTTTTTTCCTGTTGGCGAAGAGCCAATAAAGCCATTACTTAAATATTTTGGTGACTGCCACAAAATAACTGTATTTTATTTTAAAAATAATGTCGGCGAATGGTACTGGAATAATGAGGATATGGTAAGGCTAAGAAATAAGTTTATAGAAAAGACTAACAAAAATCCATTGCTGCCATATAATCTGCGTGATGACTGGCATAAACGAATTAAACGATTTAATGAAATTATGAAGAGGATAGATAAAACTGATTTAATTAAACTTTCAGACAGCGAACTTCTGAAACTATATTATAAATGGTATAATGCTTATTTGGATGAGTATGGCATTGCAATAGGCATACAGGATGCATTTTCTATGCATGCCGATGATTTTTTGATGCCGCATTTTAAAGAAATAATCTCGAAAAAAGGAGTCGGCAGGAAATTTAATGAATATTACACTGCATTATTTAGCCCGATTGATGAATCGTTTATTACAAGAGAATATCGAGACAGGCTTAAATTGCTTTGCGAGATTAAAAAAGGCAGATTGCTTAAAGAAAAAGAGAAAAATAAAGAAAAAAGTAAGGAAACTGAAAACTATTTGGATAACAAGATGAATAGCAAAGAAATAATAAGAAAATTAGAAACCCATGCAAAAAAATATCATTGGCTGCATAATAATTATGCAAAAGATATTTGTTTGGATAAAGAGTATTTTAAAACCCAAATCATTGAAATAATAGACAAAGATCCTGTCAGCGAAATGAAGCAATTAGACAATAATATAAAAGAAATAAAACAGAAAAAACAGGAAATTATAAAGAAGCTAAATCTCGACGAAACTTCAAGACTTCTTATAAAAATAAGTGAAGTATTTGGGTACATGCAGGATGAGAGAAAGAAATATGTGCTTATGGCAACGCATTATGAACGAAAGTTTATTGATGAGTTCGGAAGAAGGTTAGGTTTAGATAAAAAATACATGGAATATACTTTCATCCATGAACTAAAGGATTTGCTTGAGAAAAAGAGAAATAAACAAATAAGGAAGAAGGATAAACAGGATAAACAAGCAGACACAAAAATATTTGAAGAGAGAAGATCTTCTGTAATGGTTATTAATACTTTGAAAGGATACGAAATTATTAGTGGCGAGATTGCAGAGAACATTCATAAAACTGTTTTTGATAAAGAAGAAAACTCATTGATGGAAATAAAAGGTACAACAGCGTCAGAAGGTATGGCAAAAGGTACAGTAAAGATTGTAAAAACAACACATCATTTAATTAATTTCAATAAAGGCGATATACTTGTTGCATCAATGACAAGACCAGAAATGATTACAGCAATGAAAAAGGCAGCAGCAATTATTACAGACGAAGGAGGAATAACAAGCCATGCTGCGATTATTTCAAGAGAATTAAAGATTCCATGCATTATTGGCACAAAAATTGCGACAAAAGTTTTAAAAGACGGCGATGTTGTAGAGGTTGATGCAAACAAAGGGGTTGTTAGAAAGTTAAGGTGATATAGCTAACTAATAAAATTATTGTACTATTTTTGGTACAAAATAGAAAAATTTATATATAATATACTGTTTTTGGTATGTATTGGTACTAAAAATGGTAAGTTATGAAGAATTATTACAAAGACAAATAATTAAAAAGATAGAAAAAGTTGAAAAAGACCGATATGTTTCTTTTCATTTTGATAATTACAATATTGATTTTAACAGCGCCAAACTATTTTTAGAGCAGAAAAATTTCAAATATGCTGTAATAGCTGGCTACTATGCTGTGCTTAATGTTACGCTGTGGTATTTTGCAAAAAATTTTATTGAGAATATTATAGTTCCATATCTCTCAATAATGGAGAAGCTAAAATGTTGATAGAGCCTATCTTTGGTTACAAGTCCAGCTGGAGGATATTAAAACTATTATTTGAAACACCGCGAAAAAAGGTGAGCAGAAAAGAGTTATTTGAATATACTAGTTTGGGCAATGCACCACTCAGCAACGGCTTGAACAGACTAGTAAAAGCAGGGATTATTATAAAGGAAAAAAATGGTAAAAAAGAATTTTATTATGTTAATCTCGACAATGAATATACTAAGCTTATTAAAGAAATTATTGAGAAGGAAAAAAAGGATATTAAATTCCTTGATTATGATTTATATGTCATCTTATCTGAATTTTTAAGGATGCTGTTAGAAGTATGTGATGTTGACGAGGTTATTCTTTTTGGATCTCATGCTAAGGGGAATGCTTCGATTAGCTCTGATATTGACATAGCTGTTGTTTTTAGTGATGATTTAAGCGGAGAAATAGAAGTTACAAAGATTGTGAAGAAGCTAGAGTCTAAATTTGAAAAAATTATTCAAGTGCATTTCTTCACTGCCAAAACATTTTCCAAAAAAAGCAAATTAGTTAATGAAATCAGGCGTGATGGGATTAGTTTATTGAGATGAATTTGAGAGGAAACTGAAATGAAAACATCCATATCATCAATCGAGCTTGCCTGTCTTGTCAAAGAGTTTCAGTCTTTAATAGACGGGAAAGTAAACAAAATCTGGCTTTTAGAAAAAGAATTGGTTATCCAACTGCATATTCCTAACCTTGGAAAAAAGTTTTTGAGAATTAGGTCTCCTGATGTAGTGTATCTTACTGATTACAAGCCAGAGACGCCTGAAAAACCACATGGATTTTGCCTGTTTTTAAGAAAATATTTGGATAATGCAAGAATAAGAGCAATTAACCAAGTTGATTTTGAAAGAATCCTAGAAATTGTTCTTGAAAAAAAGGAAGGCAAGTATCATTTGTTTACAGAATTGTTTGTTCCAAGCAATTTCATTTTAACAGACGATAAAAATATCATAATGTCAGCGCTTGAGACAAAGAAATGGAAAGACAGGGAGATTATTAAGGGCAAACCTTATGAATATCCAAAATTAAAATATAATTTTTTAAAACTGAAAAAAGAAGAATTAAAAGAGCTTGTTTCTTCAACTGACAAAGAAAATATAGTCAAGGCACTTGCCATGGATTTGGGATTAGGAGGAATTTATTCAGAAGAGTTATTGGGGAGAGCAAACTTAGATAAAAGTAAAAAAGAGCTTAACGATAAAGAGATAAACGCTCTGTTCAAAGAGATTGAACATATGAGAAAGTTAGAGATTAGGCCATTTATTGTTGAAGGCAAAGATGTTGTTCCTTTTGATTTAATCTGTTTTAAAGACAAGGCAAAGCAGGAATTCAAAAATTATAATGAAGCTTTGGATAAAACTTTGACAGAGCATAATGTTACAAAAAAACATCAGGAGAATGAGAAAGAAACAACAAAGCATATTTCTAAAGAAGAAAGAATCATTCTAATGCAGGAAGAAAACATTGAAAGACTGAAAAAATTAATAGAAGAAAACCAGCAAAAAGGCGAAGCAATTTATCACAATTACCAATTAATAGATGAAATTCTGAAAGAGCTGAATAAAGCCAAACAGAAATATTCTTGGAAAGAAATTGGCGAGAAACTCAAAGGGCACAAGATAATTAAGCGGATTAACGAGAAGGAAAAAACAGCAGTTATTGAAATTGAGTAAATTAGAATAGAAAATATAATGAAAGAATATAACAAGTAAAAGAAAACAAAAATTATTACACTACCTTACACCCTCTTACAGTCCCAAGAATTATTCAAAATATCTCAATGTTTTCTTTCTAATTTCCTGTGCAGTATCTTTATTTTCAATCACATGGACATGAATATTGATTTTTTTATTTGCAATCTCATTCAGAAAAGTTGTAATTTGCTTTATCTTAGGCTTTGGAAACAGTGTTGTTGAATATTTGGTGTTATAAATTCTGTCCATGGCATCACGGATCTCATTAGGAATGTTTATCTGTATAATTTTGTCACCGACAACATACAAATAAAAAGGTTCTGCGCATGGTACATTTAATTTTGTTTTATAATTAAAAGTCTGTTTGTTATAATATGCAATCATCTTGTCAAGGTTTGAATTATGCCTTACAAGATAATAAAATTTATGTTTCCTGCCCAGCCGCTTTAACAAATCAATCTCTTCTTCTGAAAGAAGTATAAACAACAAGTGAGAAAAATGACCAACAACAATATCACTCTCGCCAAAAACTCCCCTTTCCAAAGCGCGCATCAGCATTATAAAACCGTTATGCAGAGACGGCAAAACAAACTCCTTTGTATCCTTGCTTATAATCTGCGCCTCTTTTTTGTTTAGGTAAGACTGCTCAAGCTTTTGATAATACTCCTTCATTTCCCTTATCCAGAACGGATTTAATGAGTAAGCCATATCTTCTTTTAATAAGATTTTCTCGTCGACCATCTGATTAAGGAGCTTGAAGACAGCGTGATAAGTTAAATGCTTTAAAAGCTTAACTTTGTGATACACCTTTTTTGCTGTGCTGTGTATATCAGTCGAGAGAATATTCACTATATGCTCTTTTGTTGTCGGGTTTTTTCTTTCAGGCTGAAGCATAATCCTGAGAAAATGGTTTTAATATATAAATTTAATCAATTAACTAAAAAGTTAATTTTTATTTTACGATAGATATATTAGTTAACAAATTCTGGTTTTGAAGGAGAAAAATGACAAGAGAAGTATTAACAAAAAGAGAAGCTATTGCAGAATTTTACAGGCTTAATTGTAGTTTTTCTAGTTTAGACTTAGGTAAGATTCCTTCTTACTTCAGGATGTTAAGACATGAAAAGTTTATCAGACACGAAGGAAAGATAGTAATAAATTCTTTACTGCCGCCGTTTCCAAGCAGGGCATTTAAAGGTGTATTTAACAGAGGAACAGAATATCCTATCTCAACAAACATCGCTGTAACAAACAAATGCCATTATCAATGCAGTTATTGCAGTTATGACGCTAAACTAAATAATGCTGAGAAAGGAGAGCATAGAAAAATTGAGCCAATATTAACTTCTGAGTTGGGCAAAGAAGAAAAAAAAGGATTGGGAGAACTTGAAAAAAAAGAAATTGAAAGAAACAAAATTGAGAAAAGAGAGTTAGAATTAGGCCAATTAATAAATATAATCTCACAAGTACAAGCACTCAAAGTTCCAATCATCGGCCTTACTGGCGGAGAACCTCTTCTGCGAGAAGATTTAGAAGAAATTATCGCAAGTGTAGATGAAAGAAGCTCGACAATATTATATACTTCTGGACTTAGTTTGACAGAACAAAGAGCGAGAAAACTTAAACAGTCAGGTCTGTTTTTCATTTCTGTCAGTATTGACCATTATGATAAAGGTATTAATGACAAACTGCGCTTTTCTGGTTCTTATGAAACAGCGATAAATGCAATTAGATGTTCATTAGAAGCCGGATTATACACTGTTTCAAGTGTTGTTGTAACAGAAGAAACAATAGATGATTTAGAAACGTATGTTGAATTTGTAAATGAATTAGGGGTGCATAGTATACTGGTTTTAGATGTTGTTCCAAGCGGCGAATGTATAAAAAAACTGCCTCTTAGCACTGAAGCAAGAAAAAAGTTGATTAGAATGCATAAACAAGTCAATGAAAATCCTGCACTTCCTCAGCTTACCAGCGCTTCTTATTTCGAGGACAAAAGTATGTTTGGCTGCGGTGCAGGAGGAGTTCATCATATGTATGTAGATGGAGATGGCAACTTAAGAGCTTGTGATTTTATTCCTATAACTTTTGGTGATTTAACAAAAGAACCATTGCTGGAAGCTTACAAAAGAATGAGAGAATTATTTGAACATCCTGAAGAAGAATGTTTTATGAAAAGATATTATTCTATAATAAACAAAGCATTGAGTGGAAGAAGATTAATCCATTATAATGAAATCGCAGATTTGATAAGAGAAACGAGAACAGGCTCTTTGCCGAAGTTGTATACTAAAAGCACAAAATAATCGAACATTATTTTGTGCTTTTGTATATACAAAAGCAATTAATTTGTTCGAAAATTAATTGCTTTTAGTATATAAAATATAATTTTCAAACATTGAATTAAAAGTATTTGTTTAGCTGAGGTTTGGTTTCTTAATATTTTTTCTTCTGCTCAAAATTCTGTTTTCCGCCCACAACTCGTTTGTGGGACGCAGTCCACCGTGTAGGCATGGCCACTAATTTTTGTATATGTAACTCCATGCATACATTCGTGGACTTTAACTAAAGATATACATATATTAAAGTCCACCGCTATCTCATGAAGATGTTTTTTAAAGAATTTTATTAGAAAAATTGGTATTTGTAAACCTAAACTAAATTTCATCATGAGACGTGCAGCTGCGCCCAGGAACTAAACAAATAAAAAAAGAAAAATAAACGCCTTACTTACAATCTTATTTCATATGTTACAGTCATCGCTCCAGTTCCCTGCATCTTTCTATCGCTGCGCCAACCATTCCAGCTAATGTTTTGTAAAACCCATGTTTTAAGCCATATTTATGCGCAGCTTGGGTTGTTCCGCCTTTTGATGCTACTGCCCTGTATCTTTTTTCAAAGCTTTCATTGCTGTCTATCAGCATAGCTGTTGTTTTTAAGATACTGGAAAGATAAGCTTTTGTTATCTCTGGCCTTAATCCATAATGTTTCAGCGTCAAGGCAATGGCTCTCAAATATTTGGCCATTAATCCTGGCAAAGACGCAAGATAAGTTATTGCAGCCATATCTTTTTCTTCGACATCAAACACAACACCATTTCTGTTAAAAATGTATTCGACTGCTTTTCTATCAGTATCGCTGCAACCACCAGAACACACATACGCAGAAGTTCCTAATCCATACTTTATCGCCATTGAAGGCATTGCCCTCACAATCCTTGAATAATTTAATCTGTCTTCAAGATATTGCAATGTTTTGCCTGCTGCAATTGAAACAATTAATTTATTATTTGTGCCTTTGTCATTACTTATTTCACTTTTAATTTCGTTAAGAACTTCTTCAAGATTCTGTGGTTTAACAGCCAGAATTATTGTATTGCTTCTACTTACTACCTGCAAATTGTCTAAAGTTGTCTCAATTCCATAAGCAGCTTTTACTCTGTCTAATTGAGATGTATCTTTATCGCTGGCAATTATTTCTTTGTGCCCTTTCTTCACTAATGAGCTTATTAACGCAGAAGCCATATTGCCAGTTCCTATAAATCCTATCCAGCCTAATTGCCTGCTTATATGGAATATCTTCATGAGAGTTGCCTCTCAAAGCGAACATGCTTCCTCCATCTGTATTTCGTGTTCTTTCTTCACTTCTGTTTTTTGCTATTCCTTCTTTGTTTTTTGTTTTCATGTTTATCCCTCCATGTTTAGTTTTTTCTTTAAGCTTTATTAGCTTCTTAATGCTTAGAAATTAGCTTTAAAACCTTAAGAGCTTAAATTTAGAAACAATGAGCGCACTTATTGTGCTGGTGTAGGCATAGAACTGACACTAACTGAAAGAATTAGGTTAATAATATTCTCAAATATATTGCCTATTGCCATATTAAGAATAGTATATGCTGCTGATTTAAATGTTTTTTGATGAGAATTTTTAAAAAAAGAAAAATTGGACTTGATTTCCGTTCCTTAAAAAAAGGTGTGAACAGCGAACCAAGTTTCCCGTACTGAAGTACAGTACTCGATGATACGTGGGCTTGCTTGACTTCTGTGTTCGAAATGGGAACAGGTAGTTCCAAGCCGCTATGGCCGTTCACATAAAGAAGGATAAAAGAATCATTTATAAAGGTTACGGATTTTTTCAATTTTTTTAGGGTTTGAGATACTAATTTCATTAAATATGATTTTAAGTTTAATAATACTTATAAATCATATTTTTTTCTTAGCAATTGGTTTTCAGATTAGTATTAGGCTTCACCCAAAAATTGTTTATACTTTATTAATAAATGCATGAGCAAAAAACAATAATATCAATGGCACGGACGGATTTTACTGCGTAAAATCCTACTCGCCTCGGCTTACAGCCTCGGCTCGCTCGGCTATTATTATTGTTTTTTGCAGAAAATAGTAATTTGTTGAATTTTTGGATGAAGCGTTAGTATTAGTTAAACAGTTAATATTGGCTAAAAAATCAACGAATAAATCGCAGAGGTGCCAAAATGAGAATCACCATGGTAGGAACTGGCTATGTCGGCCTGACAACAGGAGCATGCTTAGCTAATTTAGGTAATGATGTTATTTGTTTAGACATTGATGAAAAAAAGATAGAAATGCTGAAAAACGGCAAAGTGCCAATATATGAGCCTGGTTTAAATGAGCTTGTGGCACAAAATGTTGAAGAAGGCAGATTAAGATTCACAACAGACACAAAGTATGCTATTGAAAGCTCAGATACTGTTTTTATTGCTGTTGGAACACCTGAAGGTGAAGACGGTAGTGCAGACCTGAGATATGTTCTCGAAGTAGCAGAGTCAATAGGCAGGTTCATGAATGGTTATAAGCTTGTTGTAAATAAAAGTACTGTCCCTGTTGGCACTGCTGAAAAAGTAAGAGAAGTCATAAAGAAATATGCACAATATGGATTTGATGTATGCAGCAATCCTGAATTTTTAAGAGAAGGCAGCGCAATAAGAGATTTTCTCAGTCCTGACAGGGTTGTTATCGGTGTTGATAGTGAAAAAGCAAAGGATGCAATGATAAAGATTTACAGGGGCATTGAAAGAACAGGCAATCCTGTAATGATTACTGACATCAAAAGCTCAGAGATGATAAAATACGCAAGCAATGCAATGCTGGCAGCAAGAATCAGTTTCATGAACCAACTCGCTCCTTTGTGCGAAAAGGTCGGCGCAGATATAAAAGAGATTGCAAAAGGAATGGGACTTGATAAAAGAATAGGTTCAAGATTTTTACAGGCAGGTGCTGGTTATGGAGGCAGCTGTTTTCCTAAAGATGTAAAAGCATTAATTAAAACATTAAAAGAAAAAGGATGCGATGGATCTATTCTTGAGGCAGTAGATAATGTTAATGAAAAGCAAAAAAAGTATGTTATTCCAAAAATAAAGCAATTGCTAGGAGATTTAAGCAACAAAAAAATTGCTGTTTGGGGTTTAGCATTTAAACCAAAGACAGATGACATGAGAGAAGCGCCGAGTATAGTGATAATTGAAGAATTGCAGAAAAACGGCGCAAAGGTTAGGGCATTTGATCCTGTTGCGCAGGAAGAGTCAAAGAAACATATTAATCAAATTAACCCAGAGCATAGTATTGAATATGCAAAAACACCATACGAATGTGTTGAAGGTGCTGATTGTTTGGTTATTGTCACAGAATGGGATGAATTCAGGCAGTTAGACTTTAATAAAATTAAATCGTTGATGGCTAAACCAAATATTGTCGACGGCAGGAATGTTTACGAGCCAAAAGAGATGAAGGAATTTGGATTTAATTATTTGAGTGTGGGGCGTAGTTAATTTTTGTAATCACTAAAGTATGTTAAGTGATTAAATTATTGGAGAAAAGATAAAATGAATATTCTTGTTACTGGCGGAGCGGGTTTTATAGGGAGTCATGTTTGTGAATCGCTTCTTAGCTTGGGCTATAAAGTTGTCTGTGTTGATAATTTCAATAATTATTATAGCCCAACAATGAAAAAGAAGAATATTTCTGAAGCGATTAAACACAAAAATTTTGTGTTATATGAATTAGATATAAGAGATAAAAATCTTAGAGAAATTTTTATAAAAGAAAAGATTGACAGAGTAATTCATCTAGCTGCAATGGCGGGCATAAGATATTCTATAACCTATCCAGAGATATATTTTGATGTGAATGTTCATGGTACCTTAAGTCTATTAAAACTCTGTGTTGAATTTAATATAAAACAAATTATCTTTGGCTCTTCATCTAGTGTATACGGCAATAACCCTAATCTTCCGCTTAAAGAAAAGTATAGACCTACACCATTAAGCCCATATGCCCATACTAAGATACTTGCTGAGGAAATATGTAAATTTTTTAGTGATTATCATAATTTAAATGTTATTTGCCTTAGATTTTTCACAGTATATGGCCCTAGAGGCAGGCCAGATATGGCTGTGTATCAGTTTGTTAAGTCAATTGATGAAAACAAACAAATCACTGTTTACGGAAAAGGGGAATTAAGCAGGGATTTTACGTATGTAAGTGATATTGTTGATGGAATCCTTCTTTCTTTGAAACTCCCAAACAGATTTGAGGTAATTAATTTAGGTAGTGTCAATTCTGTAAAAATTACACAGTTAGTAAGCATAATTGAAAAAAATTTAAACAAAAAAGCACTGATAATTGATGCAGCAAAAATAACAGAAGAAGCTGAAAGTACTCTTGCAGATATCAGCAAAGCTGAGAATCTTCTTGGTTTTAAACCAAAGATAAGTATACAAGAGGGGATCTTAAAATATATAGAATGGTATAAAAATGAAAATAAGTATGAATAATAACGAAAAGAGTAAAAAACAGAGAAAAGATGGTATTTCAGTTATAATTCCAATATTTAATGAAAAGAAAACAATAGCTGAACTAATTCAGGAAATAGATTTTGTGATGAAAACAAGTGGTTATTATTATGAAATTATTGCTGTAAATGATTTTTCAACAGATGAGACCGGAAAAATACTTGATAGTTTGCAAACAAGAACTAAAAATCTTAAAGTTATTCATCATCAATATAATAAGGGTTATGGTGCTTCTTTAAAAACAGGTATTAATTTCGCCAAAAACAATTTGATTGCGATGTTAGATGGTGATGGCACATATCTTCCACAAGATATACTTAAATTGATTCATTACTCAAAAGATTATGATTTAGTGTCAGGAGCAAGAGTTGGTAAAAGAGTTAAAATTCCTTTGTTAAGAATACCTGCCAAATTTATTCTCACGATCTTAGCTAGGATTCTTACAGGAATAAGAATACCTGATTTAAATTGCGGGCTTAGAATTATAAAAAAAGATAATATTAAAAAATTTTATCATTTGCTTCCACAAAGATTTTCTTTTACTATGACTCATCTTTTAGCATGTCTTTCCAATGGTTATGAGGTTAAATTTGTCCCGATTAACTACAAAAAAAGGAAGGGAAATTCTTCAATACACCCTTTAAATGATTTTATTAAGTTCATAAGCATTATTATAAGGATAATTACTTACTTTAATCCATTTAAAATGTTTTCACTAATTAGTTTTGCTATGTTTTTGCTTGCAATGTTTGTCTGGTTTTACACTATATTTTACATTGGAAAGATAGCAGATATTAGTGTTATAGTACTATTAATATCTTCCTTGCAAATTTTTTTGTTTGGTTTGTTAGCTGATTTAATTGTTAAAAATAATATTAAAGAAAATAGAAGAGAAGAAAAATAAAAGGTAGGCAAAATGAAAGAAGAATGGACATTAAAAGATGTTGGAGATTTTTGGGATAGTGTTAAAGATTACGATGAGATAAATAAAAATACATATTCCTATTTTCGAAGATTTATTGACGGGTATAAACTTATAGCAGTAAAGGACAATGCATATTTGCTTGATATTTGTTGCAGAACAGGTAAAGGAACATTATACTTTTCTCGAAAAAAAAAAGATAAATTAAAGGCTGTTTGTATGGACCCTTCAAAAAGGTTTATTGAGTTAGCAGAGACAAGATTAAAAAAAGAAAATATTAATTTTAAAGTTAGACAATTTCAAGAATTGCCTCTTAAAATAGATGGTATAATAATCCCAAGCAAAACATTTGATAACATTATTTGTTTTGAAAGCTTAGAGCACATGCCTTCTCCAAAAGCATTTTTAAATGAATTGCAACGCGTACTGAAAGATGATGGTGAATTATTGTTAACAACACCAAATGTGTTATGGGAGCCATTACATTGGTTAGCTGAAAAAACAAAGTTACATCACAGTGAAGGACCAAGTTCATTCTTAACAAGAAGAAAGATTATAAAACTGTTCAGAAAAACAAGATTCATAATAAAAAAAGAAAGAACAACTGTGCTTGTTCCATTAGGTCCAGAGTTTTTAATCATATTTGGTAGATATCTGGAAAATAGTATTGGTGAACCTATAAGAAAGATATTTTGTTTAAGGAGGTTGTTTGTATGCAGGAAGATAAAGAAAATAAACTAAAAATCTGTGTTGTTGGCTTAGGATATGTTGGGCTTCCATTAGCTGTAGAATTTGGTAAACTAATGCCTGTGGTTGGCTTTGATATAAATGAAAAAAAGGTAAGTGAGCTTAGACAGTATTATGATGCCTCAAATGAGATATCAGAAGAAGAATTAAGAAAAGCTAATATTACTTATACAAGTAATCCTGAATTAGTCAAACAAACAAATTTTATAATCGTTGCTGTCCCAACACCTGTAACAAAAGCACATGTACCTGATCTTAAATATGTTAAATCTGCATCTGAAATTATTGGTAAAAATCTAGAAAAAGAGAGTATTGTAGTTTATGAAAGTACTGTTTATCCTGGTGTTACTGAGGAGAAATGTATTCCCATACTTGAAAAGTGTTCTGGCATGAGATGTGGTGTTGACTTTAAAGTAGGTTATAGCCCCGAGAGAATTAATCCAGGTGACAAAGAACACACAATCAATAAAATAATAAAAGTTGTTTCTGGAATGGATGATGAATCAACTAATAAAATCGCAGAGGTTTATTCTAAGATTATAACTGCTGGTGTGTTTAAAGCAAAAAGTATTAAAGTTGCAGAAGCAGCAAAGGTAATAGAAAATATACAGCGTGATCTTAATATTGCTTTAGTTAATGAACTTGCTCTAATTTTTTACAGGTTAGGTATTTCTACAAAAGATGTGTTAGATGCAGCTTCAACAAAATGGAATTTTCATCGCTATTATCCTGGACTTGTTGGTGGCCACTGTATTGGTGTTGATCCATATTACCTCACTTATAAAGCACAAGAATTGGGTTATAACCCAGAAGTGATTTTATCAGGTAGAAATGTTAATAATTTCATGCCCAAACATGTAGTAGATATTGCAATAAAGAATATGATAAAAGCTGGTAAAAAAGTTACAAATGCAAAAGTGGTATTAATGGGGCTTGTTTTTAAAGAAGATGTAAAAGACTTAAGAAACTCTAGAGCGAAGGATATTATTGAAGAGCTTAAGTCGTATAATCTTAACATTATTGCTTATGAACCATTATTAGATAATAATGATGTTGAAAAACATTTTGGGGTAAAAAATTATATGTTTAATGAAATTTCAAATGCTGACTGCATAATTATTATAAATAAACATAAAATATTTGCTGATATTACACTTAAAGATCTGCTTAAGATTAGTTCTTCAACACCTGTTCTTATTGATATAAAGAATATGTTTGAACCAGAAGAAGCAAAAAATAATGGTTTTATCTATATTTCACTTTAAATCATTTGTTTTTATTATCATTTAAAAATATCAGATAAACAGGGGAGATGTTGCTATGAAGAATTTAAAATTAAATCGAACAGACTTCGCACTGATTATTATTCTCTTAATTATTTCATTGATTATTAAGTTTTCGGCAATAAAAACAATAATGTTAGCAGGTGATTCAGCATCTGTTGCTACTCTTGTTAAAAATCTATCAGAAAATTTTAGTTATTCCATAAACGGGCAGCCACATCTTCATTGGCCACCGCTTTTTCCATTAATAGCAGCGGTAATTAATATATTGTTGGATAATCCAGTAACTAGTTTGAAAATAACCTCGACAGTTATAAGTTCTTTAACTTTAGTTGTTGTTTATCTTTTCGCAAGAAGGCTTAATTTAAGTATATCGCTTTCCGTAATTGCAACGTTGTTAGTATTATTCAATCCATTCTTTTTATATTATGCTGGTGGTATTTTACCGCTTGCTGAATCTTTATCTGTTTTTTTATTCACGCTAGGATTTTTCTTTTATTTTTCAGAGGGTGGTTTATTATTATCAGCTGTTCTATTTGGCCTTTGCACATTGACAAAACTTAATTATTTAGGATACTTTATTCCGTTTCTATTTCTTCATGCTTATTACTTTATCAAAACAAGAAAAATACTCCACTTGAACTTTTTAATACTTATTTTGTTGCCTTCACTATTATGGCTAATGAGAAATAAATTATTAACACCAAGTCGTTGGGGAGAAGATTATTTTAAATTCTTTTCAATTAAACATTTTATGCAAATTCCTTATTTAGCAGAAGGTTATGCAGTAGCGTTAATATTTCTTTTACTGCCCTTAATTCCGTTAATAGCACTTTGTTTCTTAAATAATAAACAAACCACCCTGAAATTAAGAAATAATTGTAAAAAATGGTGTTTAGTAGTATTATCTGCTTTATGTTTCTTTGTTTTAATACTAATTTTAAACCCCTATTATAACAGTAATCTTCTGCATTTTTCAGTTTCAAGAACAAGATTTTTTGTTAGTATAGTACCTATTTTTACTTTATTAGCTATTTCTTTTTTTTCAAATATTAAATCCAAATTATTAAAAATTATAAAAATATATCTTATCACAGTTGTAATAGCATATATTATTTTTTCAATGTTATTAACTAATGGTTTTGTAATAAGTATGCTTGATTTCACTCAAAACTCAACGCTTAATAGTTTGTCAAACACTTTTATTAAGAGGTCTTTTCAGCGTAGTATGGCAATTGAGTGGGCAAATAATAATCTACCTAACAGTTCAAAATTGCTTGTTTATTTTAACGAAGATAAATATGGTATGCAGGGAATTGAGGTGTTTTATGATTATTATTTTAACCCTGCATTCGAAGTAGTATCACTCAAAGAAACAAATGATAAGGTGTTGTTTCCTGATATTATTTCTTTTAAGGAAATTGATGGTTTAACTTATTTTGGAAAAGAGGTTTATATAATCTCCGACGTTGAGATAGAAGACATAAAAAAAGAAATAAGTTTATTAACTCTTAAAAATAATGCCACACTTAACTTAGAAAAATTTGAACAAAAAGAGATTTATTCAACACTAGTATCGCCAAATGTAAAAATAATTAAGTTATGGATAAAATCATAGTTAAAATATGCAGAATAATTAAATGAAGAACTAAACTAAAAAGATGAGATAAAATGGAACCAAAAAAACATACTGAAGATGAAACACAAAGATTTAAAAGTGAGATTAGTATAAATCAAAACCCACTTAGGTATAATATAAGCACTTGTTTTCGTCTAAAGCTAATAAATAGAAGTATATCTCCAAAACCAAACGAAAAATTATTAGATGTTGGTTGTGGTATGGGTTTTATGGCTTGGTTTTTTAGTAAAAAATGTAATGTTTATGCAATAGACATTTCATTTGACTCAATTAAGTTTGCTTCACAAAACAAGAAAGTGAAATGGGTAAATGGTAATGGGTTAATGCTTCCGTTTAAAGATAATTCTTTTGATTATGTAATTACATCAGAAGTAATGGAGCATGTTGAAGATGGGTATGGCTTTGTTGCAGAACTTAAAAGAATTATTAAACCTGGTGGCACAATTATATTAAGTACACCATCTATTGACGGCATTTTGCGTGTTTCAAAAATTTGCCACATGCATGGCAATGAAACACATCATAAAATAGGTTATTCAAAAAATGAATTATTGCCTATGTTCAAGAAAAATAGATTAAAAGTATTAAACGTAAAATATGGCCTTAATTTTTTTACACAGATTTTTATGGAAATAATAAAAATAGGTTATACTATTAAAAATCCTCACTTTGAAGATCAAGCAGAATTAGAAAAAGATAAGAACACATTATTGTTTAAAATTTATAAATGTATCTTTTTAGCAATTGCACCTTTTTTAATAAGAATAGACCAGAAACTTGAAAAATATATTCGTGGCAACAACATTATGATTGTTGCAAAAAGATTAAACAAATAAGCTTTAAATCAAAAAACCTGCCTCAAATTTGCTTACCCAGCCACAGCAAACTGTGTGGCACTATTTGAACCAAGCACCACGGCAACTTAATTATAAAACATTATTGTCGTCGATGTAATGTATCAAAACTAATATGTCAAGCTACTAGCTCAAATGTATAAGCATGGGCGTTGATAATTAAATTATATTTCCACGGCTATATTTATTTAACAATATTTATACAATTATTAAAGTCCATCGCTATACACAAAGTGCGTGACATATTGTTGTATTAAACTTGGTTTGTAATAAAAAGAATATAAAATACAACTATTTACTTATATATTCTCTTAAAAAAGGTAGTGCTATAAGTGAAGCAACCCAATATCTTGTAGATAATAAAACACCAATGCCTGCCATTAAGCTTGGGGATGCATAATCTAAGAAAAGGAATATTAACGCTGAATCTCGTATACCCATCCCACCGATAGTTAAAGGAGCCAAACCAGCTAAAATTGCTGCAGGCACAAGACTAAATATTAATTTTATTGGAACAAAATAGTTTAAAGATAAAAATAAAAAATAGATTTGAGAAAGTTTGACTAGCCAAGACAATAAAGACAGTAAAAATATAGCCGCTAGCCTTATTTTATTCTGTTTAAGCTCAAAAACAAATCCTTGCATGTTTATTATCATATTTTCTATCTTTTTATGTTTAAATAAGAACCAAAACAATCTTTTTGAAAGAGGTGAATTTAAAAAATCAATTTTAAAATAAAGTATAGTAAACATTATAATGATAAGACAGAAGAAGATGAGCAAGCCAAACACATAATTAAATTTATTTACAGTTAATAAACCAAGCAAAAATAAAACACATAAGGTAAAAATATCTAGAACTTTTTCAAAGACAACGCAATTTATAGCTCTCTTTATATCAACCCCTTCTTTTTTTAAAAAATATGCTTTTGAGAGCTCACCTAGTTTTGATGGGACAAATGAATTAAGACCAATGCCTGCTAAACACATTTTTATTGAGTCCCACATGCTAATTTTATAATCATAATTAATAATAACTTTCCATCGTATACTTATGACTAAATACAATGGCACATAAAATAAAAAAGATATTAAAAAAAATAACAAATTTAATTCGTAAAAATAATTTAGAAACTCAGTTGTATTAATATTAAATAAGATTACTACAAATATTGCAATTGTAAGTAACAATGCAACAATCTTTTTTAGTGTTATTTTCATTTACATTTCCTTCATTTAATTATTAAATTGTTTTTTTTAGTAGTTTCCTTCTCAATTTTGCTGCTAAACCCATAATTGACAAAGGAATAAGTTCTGCAAACATGTGAAATGTCTTGGATGTTGCAATTTTAAAAATAAAGGATTCGAGTTTTATTCGTCTTCCTTCAGCATTTGTATGTTTCAGTGGACTTATACCATAAATTGGCTTTTGGTTATACTCATCCATTCTCATAAATGCACCAATTTTTTTATGTTTAATATTATGTTCATGAGAATTGATAAGTTTTTCTAATGGAAGTTGTTTAAGATTGATACTGTTTTTTACAAGCTCAAGAAGAGTTTTCCCTCTTTCTGTTCTTATAATCATTGTACCCCATGGTTCCCGATTAAGCTCATCTAACCAAATATCACCAAATGAAATATCACTAAATTCAGCCATATAGTCTATGCATATTAAACATCTTTTAGGAACAAACATTGTATCAACAATGTCATAATAATATTTAGGTAAGAAATGGGTTTTGCTTATTTTTGGGTTTTTTGTTTTAATTAAAAAACCACCTGGCCATTTTCCACCTCTGTATTCAATACTCAGGATATCTTTAAACTTAATGCCCTGTTTTCTTATCAGGAACTTTGTTGCATTATTTGAAACATTAAATCCACAAAATAATCCTAAAATATATTTAATGTTACTTACATTTTTATGTTTATTTTTTTGTAATTTTCTTATACCATGTATATGGCATGGCAGTCCGACAAAAGCTATTTTTTTGAACTGCCTTGTCTTTTTCAAAATACTATTTAAGGAAATAAGTGTATACTTTGATCCCTTAGCATGATTAATATCGGAAAGATTGTCTACTATTGTTGCTGTACACATCCATGGTTTACTCTCAGACATTGAAACTACAATAGCGCCGTCTATCAATTTTTTTTTGAATGCCTTTGAAAGAATCGTTGTGATTGCTCCGCCGGAAGATGCGCCATTTCTTGTGCCTAATTGTTTAGACTGCACTAAATACAATGAGCTATAACATCCTATTTTTTTGTTTACTATGCTATTATCACCAAATACAAGTTTGTTCATTTGCGGATAATTAAATTCAATCCCTGGACAATTATTGTAGCATTGACTACATGAAATACATTTATCATTATCAAAAAGAATTTCCTCATTATTTGTATTTAATGCTTCAACAGGACAAATCCCAACACATGTTCCACATTTATTGCATAACTCAGGATTAATATTTTTAAAATTTAATTTTTTCAAATTTTGCATATAACTATGAACGCTGTTTGCTTTATATGTTTTGTGAAGTTGCCATATTCAAGTTAAATACGTGATTTTTAATAATTTTAATAATAATAAATACTGCCAACCATAATTAATAGATGATAAAACTATTTATTTTTTTGTTATTCTTTAAATTTTAAGAAGGATTCACATATTCTCTGACTCTAAAATAAGGATTATTTGCAGTTAAACCGGTTTTTTCAGTTACATCAATAGTATTATTCATTATCCATTCATATTGAGCGGGATATGATTTAGAGATATCAGCTAAAGTTTCTATTCCAATTCCCACTTTTTTTTGATAAAGATTAAATATAAAAAATTTAAGATTATTATTTTTTACTTGTTTTTCTATCCATGAAACATTAACAATTTTATAGTTTGCGCATATTTTTTGTGTATAAAATGTCAGAGATTTGTCTTCGTTATATGCTAGGCAAGAATAATTAATACCTTCTGTATTTTTTTTCAGAAAATCACCAACTATTTTTATTGCTTCTGGCCTTTTGAAGATTCCAACACCAGATAATACTAAAAAACTAGCTGAAAGTATATTGATTGTGAGAAATATAATAATGAATATTGTTGCAATCTTTCTTAATTGTTCTTTACGAAGATTTGTTCTTGAAATGTAAATTATTAAAATAACCGCCAAAAAAACAATAAACATAATAAATAAATAAAAGTACTGATTTGTGGTTTTTAGCATTGTTTCTATTACATAGTTCCCTTTAATATCAACAGAAAACAAAAAAGGGAAGAATTTTAATATTATAATCCAATAAATTGTAGTTAAGCCAATTAACAATGGAAGTAACAGCTTATTCTGTCGGATAAATGAGATATATACTATATATATGCCTATTGCTGCAAATGTTACATATGCCGGACTAAACACAGTCTGTCTTTCTACATAAGGTTGTTTGTTGATATAATAAAGCAATGACACAGCTAAATAAGATAACCACAACAGATAATGTACATTTCTAACTCTTTTTGCAAGAGTTACAATTTTCGTTAAGGAGTAAATTAACCCAAATAATAATGGAATAAATATTAGCCCGATAAATGGAGTTAGAATTAAATACTTACCCATTAAAAGAATATTCTCAGTAAATGGCTTATAATTCATATATGCCTTGTTTATTCCTAAACTATGTATTAATATTATCTTGAACCAGTTTAAATATGAAGTATCGTTCCATAGAATCCAAGGCAGCAGCATATATAAAAAATAGATAAATAGTGCTATAATTGTTGCTATAATAAAATGCTTGTACTTACATAATAATTGTCTGCTTATTTGAGATGGGCTTTTGTTGTTGTTTAATCCTGTTTTAGCTGAAAAATAAATTTTTATTGCTATATAAGGAATTAAAGATAATATGGGTAAGATTCCTCTGAAATCTGTTGTTAATAGATTAACTAAACAAACAAATGCCGCTAAATAAGTATAATGTGGTTTGTTTTCTTCAATACTTTTGATCACTAAAAAAATAGTTAATACTACATAGAAAGTTAAAGCACTGTGCAAAAATCCGCTTCTTGAAAAAGCAATATGAAATGGAAGAAATGCAAACAAAATAGTGGCAAGATATGCTATCTTTGTATTAAACTGTCTTTTTAATAAATAATATAGAACAATAACTGTTAAACATGCAAAAATTATGCTTGGCAGCTTAACAGCAGTGTTAGTATAGCCAAATATAAAAATAAATGGAACAATAGGTGTTGCTGCAAATGGCCGATTATACTTATAACCACCATATGAAGTAGGTTCATCTGGAAAAGAAGGATAAATCGCTCTTGAAGGATTTTCGATTATATGCATAGCAAGCTGGGCATACTCGGAATCATCTCCACCACTAAGTTCACCAGAATTATAAAATCTAACAGAAAATGTTGAAACGACCAATATTAACAAAAAAAATAATTCAATTGTTTTTTGGTTAATCCTTTTTTTTTCCATAGTTTGTTTTAAATTTGTCAGGATTGTTCATTTTTTAGATAAACTTAAGAAGTGATTAATAGTTTAAAAAGTTTCTGCACTTAAAATATTAAATTATAATTGAAAAAAAGTTAATATGAACAGAACAATGAATTATTCAAAATTGAAATTTATGAATATAGCTTATAGATTTAAAAGTTCCGCAAACTATTTAAACCATTTGTCTTTTTTGAAGTTAGATAAAGCAATTTTTATTTTAAGGCAAAATGATATCACAGAAATCTAAAAAAATTTAGAGAAAAAAATGAAAATTTTATTTGTTTATCCACCACCATTTGAAGATAAGATTTTTTCCAATTTAGTCTATCCTCCCCTAGGTATATTATTTCTTGCAAGCGTTGTTAGAGAAATGGGGCATGATGTAAAAGTATTTGATGCGAATGTGTTGCGTGCAAGTTTTGAAGAAACAGTTAATTATATAAAAGAAATTAAGCCAGACATAGTTGGAATAACAGCAGCAACTGCAAATGGACCAAGTACATTTAAGCTTGCAGCAAAGATAAAGGAAATCGAACCGTCTGTCAAAATTATTTCTGGTGGGCCACATATTACTGTCGCACCAGAAGAGTGCCTAAATGATGAAAATATTGATTATATTCTTGTTGGTGAAGGTGAGGCAACAATTAAAGAGTTAATTGAAGCATTAGAATCAGGTAGTGACCCAAATAAAGTAAAAGGAATTGGTTTTAGAAAAGGAAAAAAAATAATTATAACACCAAAACGTGAATTAATTCATGATTTGGACTTATTGCCAATGCCGGCATATGATCTTATTCCTATCGACAAATATTGGTCACCACAAATTACTGAATTTCCGTTTACAAGCATGATAACAAGCAGAGGCTGCCCTTATCACTGCATATTTTGTGGTGTTCAAGCAATATTTGGCTACCAATATCGTTTTATGAGTGCAGAAAAAATGTTTTTTCAGGTTCAGGAATTACAAAAAAAGTTTGATGTTAAGACAATCATATTTAAAGACAGCGAATTTGCTTTAAGAAAAGATAGAATAGAAAAATTTTGTGATTTAATCATTAAAAATAATGTTAAAGTAAAATGGCTTTGTAATGCACGCGTTAATAATATGACTAATGAACTTCTAACAAAAATGAAAAATGCTGGATGTTATTCAATAACATATGGTGTTGAATCTGGTTCTGAAAGGATTCTTACTGTGCTTAAGAAAAATATTACGTTGAACCAAGCACGAGAAACAATAAAACTCACAAAAGAAGTTGGTATTGAATGTGCAGCCAATTTTATATTAGGAAATCCGACAGAAACAAAAGAAGATATCGAAAAAACAATAAACTTTGCGATTGAATTAAATCCAGATTATGCAATGTTTTCATATTTAGTTCCTTATCCTGGGACTGAGATTCATGAAATGGCAGCACATAATAGTTGGGTTATCAATGATTTAGATAATGTATATAAAAACAGCTCTGTGGTTATGAATGCTACGGCTTTAACAACAAAAGAGTTATCTAAATATATGAAAAAAGCTTATTTTAAATTTTACTTTAGACCACGATTTATTTGGAAAACAATTAAAAACTTAAAATTCTCTGACTTAAAAACAAAACTGCCTGCTTTAATTGATATATTAAAGTAGTTTATTTTCTCTTTAAATTTTATTATTTGAAATAAAGATTATTTTTTTATTTATAAAATATTACTCAAAAGCAATAAAACTTCATTAACTTTTTAAATTAATAATTATTCCTTAACAATAGTTATGACTAAAAATAACATATCTAATCCCTACCTTAATTTTGTAATGAACAATATAGTTCCTAGAATCTTAACAAAGCTTGATAGAGATTACACTTCTCAAACATACGGCTGTTTTGACAGAAAATACTGGCATTACCGCATTAATGATTTTCCTTCACTTATAGAACAACAGCCTATGCTTGCTCTGGCGCAGTTATATACATGGAAAGATAAATCAAATATTTATTATAAAAATGAAAAAATAAGAGAATATATTCTTGCTGCATTAAATTTTTGGAAAAATAAGCTGCATTCTGATGGAAGCGGAGATGAATATTGGCCAAATGAACATAGTTACCCACCAACAGTATTCCCTTTATTTGCTGCTTGTGAAAGTTATAAATTATTAAATCTCAACGATGATTCTTTAAAAAGAGCTATGCTTAAATCTGTAAACTTTATCTCGAAATGGAAAGAGAAGGGTGCTGTTAATCAAGAAATTGCATCTATTGCCGCTTTATACAGCGCTTATACAATCCTTAAGAAAAAAAGCATTTTGATTATAATTGATAATAAATTAAAGAAAATAATTCCTCTTCAAACAAAAGAAGGCTGGTTTCCTGAGTATGGTGGTGCAGATTTAGGTTATTTAAGCGTAGCATTAGATTATGCAGCAAACTATTATCATTTAAGTAAAGATTCAAGAATTCTGCCACTTATTGAAAATATGATTGGATTTATAAAATATTTTGTTCATCCTGATGGAACATTTGGCGGCGATTATGGCAGCAGGAATACAGAATATTTTCTTTTGCATGGTTTAGAATTATTATCACAAAAGTATCCCCTTGCAAGAAGAATAGCTGACAAACTCTTAGAAAATATTAATACTGCTTATTATTTGCATAATGGAATTGATGACAGATATCTATGTGATTATTGCGGAAGATCTTTTGTTGGAGCAATGATTTCTTATTCTCCTCAATCAGTAAATATAAAGTTGCCTTATGAACTGGAATTTGAGAAATGGTTTGCTTATTCAAAAATTTACATTAAAAGTACAAAATCAGTTTATATTATTGTTAATCTCTTAAAAGGCGGAATAGTAAAGGTTTATAGTAAACAGAGCAACAAACACATAGAAAATAAAGAAGGTTTGCTCTTTAGTGATTGTGGATATAATATTATTAATAGCAAAAATATTTTGACGACAAATTGGTTGGAATATGAATATAATATATTGATTAATAAGAATAATTTATTCGTCGACGGAGTTTTTCACAAACAATCTTTGTTTGTACTTACACCATTAACAAGTATCTTGTTAAGGTTTGCTGCCAAATTATTGGGTAAATTATTAATACCATTTGCAAAAAGAATAATGATCTCTTCTCAATCCATTTCATTAGTTACATTCAAAAGGAGTATATCATTATCAGATGAAAGCTTAATTATTCATGATTTCATTAGCTCACCATTTATAATAAAAAAGTTATGTTCAATAAACCGCTTTTCTTTAAGATATGTTCCCTCTTCGCGCTTTTTTCAAATTAATGACTTGTTTATAATTAATAAAGAGCGAAAATATTTTAATATTAAAAAATTAGAATTAAAAAAAAGATTTGATTTTTTTAAGAAAGAAGAGAAAATACTAAATGTAAAAATAATTAATTAATTAATTTAGGTTATAAGAACAAGAGGGTTAAAAATTAGTTATTTTTTATTAAATTTCATTTTGAATACATTTTCTCTTTCCATCCTCTTGCCACATTAGAAATAGTATCATGATAAACATCTTCTTTTTTTGAAATATAATGAAGTAATCTTTCATAAACTCTCAAATATCTTTCATTTCCTGTGAGATAATCATCTGGATGGGTAAGTATATTAATAATTCCACCAACATTATAAATATAATTTACTTTTTCTTTCCAAAGTTTAAGCATTTTGTTTGGGTTTAAATTTAAAGTATAGATTAACCTGTAATCCTGCGGCAAAGTTAGTGGCACTTCAACCATATTATTAATCATAAAAGGAAACACCGTGCAACAACCGCTTCTTTTAGCTAATGGTGAAAGAATATCTGTGTCTGGAACAGAAGAATCACATTCAAAATAATTGCTTAGCTCTTTTAAAAAAGACTCATTTCTCATTAAAATAGGTGACCTGAAAGAGGTTGGCTTAAATCTTGCAAATGTAGTTTTTGCATGATTTAATCTTTTAGCAACACCTTTTTTATTCAAAAAAGACAATTTTCCGTCGTGATTATACCCATGTATACCAATCTCACAGCCATCTTTTACAAGTATATTTAGTTTCTTAAAGTTTAGATTATACTTATTTGAAAGAACATTCCAAGATGAATTGAAATTATACCTTTTTTCAATTTCTCTGATAACAGAAATATTTCTGAATGATGTTTCAGTTTCCATGTCATGTGTAGCAATAAAACAGCATTTATTATTGTTTGGCCAATGGTTAGATTTTCTGCCAGTCTTAATTTCAAGAGCCTTTTCCAACAAATACCTTAACACATCAACGCTAGGTTCAACCGGCCATGTCGGAAACCTAAACTTGTTTTTTAATGCTTTATTTGAATTAGTATTTATACTTGTGTTTATATCATTATCAATATCAATTTTCTTTTTTAAATTTGTTTTACGAATCATATTTCTAAAAAAAGGCGGGATTAAATTATATGAAAAAGGCAGTCGTGTAAATAATGCCCTTTTATGCAAAAAATATCTTTCAAAAAGAAGGTAATTAATTATATTTTCAAAATTATTAAGCTCAATATTTTTGCTGGTATTACTGAGGTTGAGAAAATCAAACTCCTTACCACCTACAATGATAGAAACATCTGGATTATTTGTGTTTTTATTGCAGATATTTTGGATTGGAAACATAATTAGTTGTTTACACCAATGTGGCAAAAGTTTTTTATTATTAATTTTAAGAGTTGCAATCTGTTTTTTAATATGTGAATCAGTTGAGGAAGTTGATAGCGACTGCATCAACAGATGCTTTTTATATCTAATTGGAATATTTAAACTATTCAGCATGGTTTCTTCTGACATGACATAAACAATTGCCAGAAGGTTAATAAATCTTATTAATTCGTGTTTCTTTTTTATAATAAAAGGTTAATAGTGAAAACAATGAAGAGATTAGAATAAAAGTAGGCAATAATGATAATATGGATTATAACCCTATTTTTGTTCTTATTTTCGTCTACAACTGGTGACAATTCTATTGCAATATAAGATTAATACAATATAAACTTTTTTAAAGCAATCTGCATTCCTGCAATCTATGTATAAAGGACTTAAAGTCGCATTGGTTATTCCTGCATATAATGAAGAGAAATTAATAAAGCCAACCTTAGAAACTGTTCCTAAAACAATTGACAAAATATTTGTTATTGATGACTGCAGCACAGATCATATGCCTTCTGTTGTAAAAGAATGTATGAAAAATGATAAAAGAATAGTTGGCATAAGGCATAAAAAAAATAAGGGTGTTGGACAAGCAATTATCACTGGTTATAAAGAAGCTGTGATGCTTGGATATGATGTTGCTGTTGTGATTGGTGGGGACAATCAAATGGATTTAAATGACCTACCTAATTTTTTAGAGCCAATTGCCAGCAAGGAAGCTGATTATGTCAAAGGCAACAGGTTTATGTTTGATTATTCACAAAAATACAATAACACAGTTGAAGGTAGCGCTTTTAAGGTAATGCCAAGTCAACGTTTCTTTGGCAACTCAATTCTCTCATTCATTGTCAAATGGGCATCTGGCTATTGGAAGATTTTTGATACACAAGATGGTTACACTGCAATTACAAGACAAGCAATTGAAAAAATTGATTGGAGAAAGGCGTGGAAAGGTTATGGTTATGTTGGAGATTGGCTGGCATTATTTAATGTTTATAATTTACGAGTTAAAGATGTTCCTAGACGAGCCATTTATCTGAAAGGAGAAAGGCAGTCACAAATAAAGATAGGAAGATATATTCTAAAAGTATTGCCTAGAATGATACGATGCTTTTTTTCGAGAATGAAACATAAGTATATATTTCAGGATTTCCATCCTTTAGTTTTATTTTATTTTTTAGGATTTAGTTTATTACCATTGGGTATTTTATTAGGAATTTACATATTTATTAAATGGATGATTTATTTCCCAATTGATATTTCAGGAACAAAAGCAGTATTAGTAGCATTATTCATCATTACAGGCATACAAAGCCTTTTCTTTGCTATTTGGTTTGATATGCAAGCAAATGAATATTTGCAGAAATAGAATGAATAAGTAAAATTATTAACTAGATGTATTAAAAAACTTAAAACTAAACATAATTTCATTAAACATATAAACATTTGAGACTGAATAAACACAAAATGAAGATAATTTTTATTAATCCACCATTTACTAATTATGTTGGCGGCATAAAAGGGTATGGAGGAAAATCTATGCCCTTAAACCTAACTTATTTAGCATCGTATTTAATAAGCAAAGGTTATGAAAATACTTCAATTCTAGATGCCGAAGCATTAGAATTAAGTTATGAACAAGTATTAGAACATATAAAGAAAGAAGACCCAGACATTATTGGTTTCACATCACCTACCCCTTCTTTTCAGCAGGTTGTTGATTTATCTAACTTGATAAAACAACAAAACCCTCACGTGAAAATAATCATCGGTGGACCACATTCATCTGCTCTGCCACTAGACACAGCAAAAGAACCATCTTTAGATTTTGTTTGTTTTGGAGAAGGAGAATTAACAATGTTAGAGCTTGTTGAATTCATAGAAAAAGGCAGAACAGATTATGATAAAATTGATGGATTAATATATAAAGAAGGGGAAAAAATTATTCAAAACAAGCAAAGAAAATTAACAGAGAATTTAGATATTTTTCCTTTCCCTGTAAGAAATTTAGTGCCTAGACATCTTTATTATCCACCGCCAACAAAAAGTGTAAGTGACAAAAAAGGAACTTCTATGGTAACTTCCAGAGGTTGTCCATTCAATTGTACATATTGTGTTGCAAAAGTAGTATGGACAAGAAGAGTGAGATATAGAAGTGTTAAAAATGTCGTCGATGAAATGGAAGAATGTGTTAACAAGTATAACCTTGGGGAATTTAATATTCATGACGAGCTGTTTACAGCAAATGAAAAGAGAGTTATAGAATTATGCAAAGAGATAATTAATAGAAAACTTGATGTTGGATGGGTATGTATGGCAAGAGTAGATACAATTCATTCAAAAGAAATGCTGGAATATATGAAAAAAGCTGGATGCGGTAAAATTGTTTTTGGTTTTGAGTCTGGCTCACAAAAAATTTTAGATCTCATGAAAAAAGGTACAACTGTTGAACAAGCAATACGTGCTGTAAAACTTGTTAAAGAATCTGGAATCAAAACATCTGGAAATTTCATGTTAGGGAACATTGGTGAAACGCTAGAAACAATGAGAGAAACAATTGATATGGCTAAAAAACTAAATACAGATACTATTGCTTTTTTTCAGACAAGCCCGTATCCTGGCACAGAGATTTATTATACTGCACTTGAAAAAGGGTATTTAAGAAAAGATATACAATGGAAGGATTTTGCACTATTATCTAAGACTGCCCCAGCTTTAAATCTTCCAAACTTACCGCCAGAAGAAGTAGCAAAATGGGTAAAAAAAGGATATAAAGAATTTTATTTAAGGCCCAGTTATATATTAAATCAGATAGCATGTATAAAAAATTGGCGTGATGCCAAAAGAATGTGGCAGGGAATAAAACTTCTTGTTCAGGTTAGTTAAATTTTGAGAAATTATCAACTCTCTTGCTTTTCATATTTCTTGCAAATAAGCATACCTCTAAAAAATAATAATTTAGGTATCTTTATGTTTTCAATCTGCTTTAAAAGATTAAACAAAAAAGAAGGTAAGAATTTCTTTACGGATGATGAACACTCAATAAAACTCATTATTTCAATTTGGGAAGTTAGGCTTAATTTTTTGCAGAAAGCAATAAGTTTAAATGGAAAAGAACCATATGAATTTATACTTATTATTATATTAAGCATCCTTCTTAATATTACAAATGGATGAAATCCATTATAAAACTCGATGTATGCAACACCATCTGGCTTTAAGACTCGACTAATTTCTCTTAATGCATTTTTTTGATTTTCAAAATGGTAAAATGAGTTGAAACAAAAAATCACATCAAAACAATTATCTGGATATGGCAATCTTTCTGCTGATGCTATCTTAAATTTAACATATTTGTTTTCCTTTTTTGCATGAGTTATCATCAAAGAAGAAAGGTCGCATGCATGCAATTCTTTAGCTATAAGATTCATATGCTTTAAATATAACCCTGGACCACAACCCAAATCCAAGACATTTAAGTTTTTTTTGTCTTTTTCTCTGTCTATATATTCATGCCTCTGAGTAGTAATAATCCTCTCAAATTTGTCAGAATCTCCAAATCGCTCGCCGTAATAAGGTATTATTTTACTATAATGTTTATTAAGCTTTTTCATAGAATTAACTTCGCGATTGTTTAAGAGATCATCCATTGTAATATACCTTAATCTTCTCAACAACATATCTTATCTGCTCTTCTGTCATTTCAGGGAACATAGGCAAACTTAACATTGTATTTGCAGCTTCCTCTGTTACAGGGAAACTTTCTTCATTCAGATTCATGTATCTATAAGCTGACTGAAGATGTAATGGTATTGGATAATGAACACCACATTCTATCTTGTTGTCTTTCAGGAATTGTTGAAGTTTATCTCTTTTCTCCCTGTTTTTTGTTTTTATAACATAAAGATGATAAACATGTTTTGCATAATCAGCTTCAAAAGGCGTTATAACATCATCAACATTTGAAAGCAATTCATTGTATAATCTTGCGTTTCTTCGTCTAGCTTCAGTCCACTTGTCAAGATACTTTAACTTAACTTTCAATACTGCTGCCTGCAATGCATCTAACCTTTCATTCAATCCTTCGAAATCATGCTCGTATTTTGAGCCATGTTTTCTGCCATGGTTTCTCCAAGCATCAACTTTTTTAGCAATCTCATCGTTATTAGTTACAACCGCTCCGCCATCACCATAACACCCTAAATTTTTTCCAGGGAAAAAACTAAAACAACCTATATCACCAACAGGCACTTTTTTATTGTTAAACTCTGCACCATGGGCTTGAGCGCAGTCTTCAATGACTATTAAATCATTTTCTTCTGCAATCTCCTTTATTGGTTTCATATTGCAAGATTGGCCAAATAAGTGTACAGGTATTATTGCTTTTGTTTGGGGAGTGATAGCATTTTTGATTTTGTCGACATTAATAGTGTATATTTTAGGATCAATATCAACAAATTTAACTTTTGCACCACAATGAGTGATTACTTCTGCTGTAGCAATAAATGTGTTAGGAACAGTTATAACTTCATCATCATGCTTTATGCCTGCTGATTTTAATGCTAGGAACAAAGCGCTTGTGCCATTGCTTACACCAACACAATGTTTTGCATTGCAATATGCAGCAAATTCTTTTTCAAAGTTAGTTACGTTTTCTCCCATAATAAATGCAGTATTATCTATTACATTTTTGATAGCATTATCTATTTCATCTTTTATTGAAAAGTATTGAGCTTTTAAGTCAACAAATTTTATTGTTTGATTATCATTCATGAATTACATCTCCGTTATTATTAATTATAATTTGTCAAATTATTGTCACGGAATAATTTGTATAAAAATCAATCAATGTTAATAGATTATTATTCATAAACCATACTTCCATCTTCCCACTTTAAATCTTTAATATCTTTTATGATTTTTGCAGGATTGCCTGCAACAACTTTTTCAGCAGGCACATCTTTTGTGACGACACTTCCTGCGCCAATTAATGCATTCTTCCCAATTTTTATTCCTGGCAGAATAGTTGAATTTGCGCCAATTTTGGCATTCTCTTCGACAACTGCTCCATCAAGAAACTCTTTTGTTCTTTTTGCACTTGGATACGGCGCATTTGTAAACACAACCTTCGGGCCAATCCAGCATCCTTTTTTTAGTATTGTAAACTCTGGAATAAAGCATTGGCAATGAATTCTGACATCATCCTCTATTGTTACATGATGCTCAATAACTGTTTTTGTTCCAATGCTTACATTGTTACCAATAATATTTTCTTCTCGGATAAACACATCATGACCTGTCTGAAAATTATCGCCGATTTTGTTGCCTGCATAGATAATTGTGTGTGAACGAATAACTGAGTTTCCACCAATAACTATTTCAAGCTCACCATCATTTCTTCCTCGTGGTAGGATACCAATTATACAGAATTCTCCAACTAAGATATCTTTTGTTAATTTTACATTTTTATGAATAATAGTGGACATAATTAAACCTTGTTAATTAATAAAACATTATTAAAACAAGCAGAAGAAAAGTGTTTATATTGTTTGTGAAAGTGAGAATTTATTGAATAAACTTAGTATAATTATTGTAGAACTAAATAAAAAAATGCAAACAATCTGCAGCATAAATGTTGCAGTATTGACTGTTAGCATTTTTAAATTTGAAAAAGACTTCATCTGTGACTTAAATGCTCAGAAATCAAAGAGGTCTGGCATGCGAGGAATGCTTTAGCATTTCAAATAGGTCATAGTATTCGCTTTTCCAAATAAAAAAAACATTATTTTAATTCTAACTCATCACCAAATTCATCAGATTGCATAGCAAGCTCACAAGTTCTTGTAGTGTAATACTCTTCTTCGCCAATATTCTGCACTTCAGCTATGTTTTTATCAGAATTCTTAACACATGTTATAAAATGCGAGAGCTGTTCTTTTAATGGCTCATTTTTTCTTATTTCTATATTTAGAGGAATTTCTTTGACAACTTCGCCATCCTTTATATAAAGCGGGTATACTGTCATGATTTGATCGAAAAAATCCACATAAATTTTTTCATTTTCAGCAATAATCCACATATCTCTTTTTTTCAATGGATGACAACAGCTTACATCAATTGTTGCAAAAAAATCATTATAATTTAAGACAATAACAGCACTATCTTCATTTCTGTCGTCGAGAAAATTTGTGCATTTACAGTACACTTTTTTTGGTTTTTGTTCTAAGACAAAGTTAAGTATGTCAATCATGTGAATACCTAAGTTAAACACAACACCTGAGTCTGCTCTTGGCGGTTTGCTTGAGTGAACATACCTCGAAGTAATATACTGTATTTTACCGCTTTTTTCCTTAAGCCTTTTCTTAAGTTCAATTACTGCTGGGTTAAACCTGAATAAATAACCCACAGACAATATCAGCTTTTTCTTTTTTGCCAGTTCAACAAGCTCTTTTGCTTTTTCTGAACTTAAGGTAATTGGTTTTTCAACAAGAACATGTTTGCCTGCATTCAAACATTCTTTAACAATTTCGTAATGATAGTTTGTTGGAACAACTACTGAAACTGCATCTACTAAAGGCAACATTTTTTTATAGTCTGTAAAGAATTGTGTGCTGTATTGTTTTGCTAGTGTTTCTTTGTTTTGGTCAATATCTGACAAGCCAATTAAATTACAATAATTAGATGAAACAGATGAAGATAGCTCTGAAAATATTCTTAAATGGTTTATACCCCATTTTCCTGCTCCGATAATTCCTATTTTTGTCATGTTTAACACTTACAGATGCATGATGAGTAATATTAAAATTATATGGAACAATCTCAATATTAAATGTTTTTTCATTTAAAAAAATGTGTTAAGTAATATATTTTACTGTGAAATACATTAAAATACATAATATTTAAAAATGATTGAAGATTCTATGTAATGGGATGAATGCTATCACAAGTATTGAAGAAAGATTACACAAAGCAATAAGTTTATCTTCTGACGCTGCTGAAATAAATACAGCATATGATACATTTAAATCTTTGGAAGAAGAATTGAAAAAAGAAGATATAACTAATTCTGATGTTTTAAATTTGTTGTCTGTATTATATTCTAATATGGCGTATGTAAACAGGCAGCAAAGTAAAAGAAAAGATGCTCTTGAGCTATTAAGTAAAGCCAGATATTATGCAAAAGATAATTTTTCAGTAGCCAGGTGTTTTGAAGAGCTTGGATTGGTGTACCGATTATTAGAGCCTAAAGAATCAGACAGCGCAGTTGTTGTATTGATAGAAGCAATCGACAGATATTCTTGCTCTGACAATAAGGAAGCTGAGGCTAGAAAGGCACGTGTTCATGGTATTTTAGGGAATGTTTATTTGGAAAGAAACATAAATGATGATTTGGATTTGGCAATGGTTCATCTTCAAAAAGATTATGAATACCAAACAATACACGGAACAGAATATGGGAAAGGCAATTCCATACATGGTCTACTGCGTGCTTGTAACAAAAAGCATGATTATCAAAACGCATTAGATTATGCAAAAGAGGTACTTGAAATTTACAGAAGAATTGGTTTTAAAAGAGGGGTTGTTAATATTTTAATTGAAAAAGCTGAAACAGAGATAGGGCTTGGTAGTGTAGATCAGGCTAAGAACTCAATTGGTTATGCACTTGAGCATATTGATGATTTTTTTAAAGGTGACTTGGTTTTTAGAAGAGAGCAAATAGAGAAAATTGCAAAGGCATTAAATGTTGAAAAACTTAATCTAATTGTTCAACAATTATATTCAAACTAACAAGAAATCATTATTATTAGTGTTATCAAGTTCAACCCAAACATACAAATATTTTACTTACCTTCTAAAGAAAAACAAGTATACCCTTCATATATAAGTGAATATTGATTACAATATCATAACTTTTTTAAAGCATTTATATATATTTAGCTTCTAATTAATTATTATTATAATTTTAAATAGTAGAGAATAGAGGATTTCAAAAATGAATATTATTGCAATAATACCTGCAAGGGGTGGCTCTAAAGGGATACCTAAAAAAAATATTGCTTTGTTAGCTGGTAAACCATTGATTGCTTATACTATTGAGGAGGCAAAGAAATCAAAATATATTAATAGAATAATTGTGTCTACTGATTCAGAAGAGATTGCAAATGTTTCTAGAGAATATGGGGCAGAGGTGATAATTAGACCTAAAGAACTGGCGCAAGATACAACACCAACTTTGCCGGTTTTAAAGCATGTATTGGAGAATGTTGAAAAAGAATATTGTGTGAATTTGATTGTTGTATTACAGCCTACTTCTCCCTTAAGAAAAGTTGAGTATATAGATTTAGCAATTAAAAAATTAATGGATGAAAATTGTGATTCTGTTGTTTCTGTTTGCAAATTTGACCATTCCCCTGCTGCAATTGTTTCAGTTGAAGATGATAAGCTTCAAATGACAAGTACAAACAGTAATAAATTTAGACGACAAGACTCAAATCTTTACTTGATTAATGGTGCGGTTTATGTAGTAAAGAGAGATATAATGATGAAACTGGATAATTATATTGTTGGTGGTGATATAAGGATTATAGTTATGCCAAAGGAAGCTTCTGTTGATATAGATGAGCCAATTGATTTAAAATTAGCTGAATCTTTTTTAAAAGAAGATAAGGATAATATTACACATATAAAAATTGGAGATAAATTAATAGGAAAAGACCAGCCATGTTTTATCATCGCAGAAGCAGGCGTAAATCACAATGGTAATATAGAAATCGCAAAAAGGTTAATTGATGCTGCAATTGAAGCTAAAGCTGACGCAGTTAAATTTCAAACATTTAAGTCTGAGAATTTAGTGACTCAAAAAGCAGATATGGCAAGTTATCAGGAGAAGAATATTGGAAAAATAGAAACACAATTTGAAATGCTAAAAAAGTTGGAAATGAAGTATTCAGATTTTGAAAGATTAAAAAAATATTGCGATGATAAAGGAATAATATTTCTTTCAACACCACACACTGAAGATGCATCTGAAGCATTAGTCGATTTAGTTCCTGCATTTAAACTTGGCTCTGGTGATTTAAACAATCTTCCTTTTCTTAAAAAAATTGCAAAATATGAAAAACCGATTATTCTTCCTACAGGAATGTCAACAATGAACGAAGTAAAAGAAGCATTGAAAACAATCTATAAAGAAGGAAATAAACAAGTGATTGCACTTCACTGCACAACAAATTATCCCTGCCCATATGAAGAAGTAAATTTAAAGGCAATGCAAGCAATGCAAAATGAGCTAGACTGTCTTGTTGGTTATTCTGACCACACCTTAGGTATAATTGTTCCTGTAATGGCAGTAACTTCAGGTGCTGTATTAATTGAAAAACATTTCACGCTTGATAAAAACATGGAAGGTCCAGATCATAAAGCGTCTCTTAATGCTAAAGAATTAAAAGAGATGGTTCAGCAAATACGCATAGCTGAAAAGTCCTTTGGCTCAAATGTAAAAGAACCAACAAAATCAGAATTAAGCATAATGAAGGTTGTAAGAAAAAGCATTGTTGCAAAAATAGATATTAAAAAAGGCAGTGTTATTACAGAATATATGCTAATTATTAAAAGGCCTGGCACAGGCATTGAACCGAAATATATTAATACAATTGTTGGAAAAACAGCAAAAAAAGATATTACTAAAGATAAATTGATAAAAAGGGAGGATATAAAATGAATGTTCTTGTCGTAGCAGCACATCCTGACGATGAAATATTGGGTGTTGGCGGAACTTTGTTAAAACACAGGCAAAAAGGAGATACTATTTATGTGTGCATTGTTACAAAGGCATATGAGCCACAATGGACAAAAGAATATATTGAGCAAAAAATTGTTGAGCAGAAGAAAGTTGATGAAGTGTTAGGTGTAAAAAAAAGATTTAATTTAAATCTTCTAACAGTTAAGTTGAACACTTTGCCACATGGTGAGATTAATAAAAGAGTGGCTGATGTTATAGAAGAGGTCAATCCAGATATAGTGTATACCCATTTTGAAGGTGATATAAATTACGATCATACCATTGTTTTTAGGGCGTGTATGGTTGCCACAAGACCACCTAAACAAGTTAGATTATTATGTTTTGAAACGCCTTCTGAAACAGAATGGAACAATAAGCCATTCAATCCTAATTTATGGATAAATATAAATGAATTCATAAACCAAAAGATAGAAGCATTTAAAATATATGAATTAGAACTAAAAAAATATCCACACCCAAGAAGTTTAGAGGGTGTTAGAATTCTAGCAAAAAAAAGAGGATTAGAAATTTGTAAAGAATATGCAGAAGCATTTATTGTAGTGAGGGATTTTGGATAAAATGAACGTAATTTGGCTGTCAGCAAATAAATTGGGGTATGAACTATTAAAAGAAGCAGTTAAAATAAAAGAGGTTAATATTATGGGCATTGTAACTTTAGATAAAGATGCTTCTACTGTTATGTATGATGCAGTTCCCGAAAAAGTGTGGAGTCAATTTGGTATTCCGATACATAAAATAAAGCGGTTAAATGAAGAAAAAGAATTAATTACAAAATTATCTCCTGATTTAATAATTATGTGTGGTTGGAGACAAATTGTTGATAAAGAGATAATAAACCTGCCTAAAGAAGGGTTTATAGGATTTCACCCAACATTGCTTCCTATCGGCAGAGGCCCAGCGCCAATAATAAATACCTTATTAAATGAGTTTAAGGAATCTGGATTGACTATGTTTTATGTAACAGAAGGATTAGACAATGGTGATATTATTGGGCAAGAGAAATTTGTTATTTATGAAGAAGATCATGCTCAAGAAGTATATAATAAAGTAATACTTGCTGGACGAAAGTTAATACAAAAATATCTTCCTTTGTTAATAAAAGGTAAAGCACAAAGAAACCTACAAGATGAATCTAAGGCAACATTTTTTGAAAAATTAAGCTTAAAAGATAATGAAATAGATTTGAATAAAGAATCCCTTGAAATAATTTATAAAAAAATACGTGCCTTTTCTAAACCGTACAAAGGGGCATATATTAAAAGGAATGGTAAAAAATTAATAATATGGTCAGCAGAATTAATAGAAACAGATGGTGCAAAATGAGAAAAATTTGTGTTTTAACTGGAACTAGAGCAGAATATGGCTTGTTAAAACCAATTATACGAGCAATAAGAAATAATCCAGAATTAGAGCTTATTCTTATAGTAAGTGGGATGCATTTATCAAGGAAATTTGGTGAGACAATTAATATAATTAAAGAAGATAATTTTGATATTAATTATACTTTTGAAATGAATCCTAAAGACGATAGTAACGATGCTATGGCAATGGCAATAGGGATAGGAATACAAAAAATAGTTGATTGTTTTAAGAATTCTAATCCTGATATTCTTTTAATTTTAGGGGATAGAATTGAAGTTTTGGCTGGAGTTATTGCCGCTGCTTACATGAATATTGTGATTGCACATATACATGGCGGGGACATTACAAGAGCGGGGTTAGATGAATCGGCAAGGCATGCTATTACTAAATTTGCCCATATTCATTTTCCTGCAACACAAAAAAGTGCTGAGAGAATTTTAAAAATGGGTGAAGATAAATGGAGAGTTCATGTTGTTGGTGCACCTGCGTTAGATACTATATTAAACACCCCACTACTAGAAAAAAAAGCATTAGAAAAGGAATTAAACCTTAAATTAAAAAAACCATTTATATTGATGATACAACATTCGGTATCGACACAGCATAAAGATGCTGAGAAACAAATAAAGGAAACATTAGAAACAGTAAAAGAATTAAAATATCAAACATTGATAATATATCCTAATTCTGATACTGGCGGAAGGAAGATAATTAATCAGATTGAGTTATACGCAAAGGAGTTTCAGTTTATCAAAATATATAAAAATTTGCCGTATACTGTTTATTTAAGCTTAATGAAATATGCAGATGTAATGGTTGGAAACTCCAGCAGTGGAATCATTGAATCATCTTCTTTCAAATTGCCCGTAGTTAATATTGGAATAAGACAAGAAGGAAGAGAAAGGTCAAATAATATAATTAATGTTGAACATAACAAAGAAAAGATAATCTTAGCTATTAAAAAAGCATTGTCTATTACGTTTAGAAATTCCTTAAGAGACTGTAAAAACCCGTATGGAAATGGAAAAACTGCGCAAGAAGTAGTTAATGTTTTATCAAGTATTAAAATAAACAGCAAATTATTACAAAAAAAGATTACTTATTAACATGAAATTAACAATTAGAAAGAAAATCTCTCCTATAAGAGATGGCTTAACAAAAAAAACAATTGAAAAAAAAAGCAGATTAATTTTAATTAATCTTATTAAGATGAGTATATTTAAAAATTCAAAAAATATAAGTTGTTATGTATCACAAGATTCTGAAGTAGATACCCATCGGTTGATTAAACTAATAATACAAAGTAAAAGAAAAGTAATTGTACCTTTTGTTGACAAGGAGATGAATTGTGCGGAATTATTTGATTTTAATAAATTAATGAGAGGTAAATTTGGGATATTAGAACCAAAAGAAAAAAAGAGATTTAACAAAGACATGTTGGACTTAATAATTATTCCTGGTGTTGTTTTTGACAGGAAAGGTAATCGGATTGGAAGAGGCAAAGGATATTATGATAAATTTTAAAAAAAAGTTAAATCAAAAAAAATTGCTCTTGCTTATGATTTACAAGTGTTTGAAAATATCCCATTTGAACATCATGATATAAAAATGGATTATATAATAACAGAATCAAAGATAATAAATTGTGAAGAGATTAGGGCAAAATGACAGCTAAAATTATTGACGGAAAAAAAATAGCAGAAGGTATTAAGGAAAAGTTAAAATTTCAGATTGAAGGATTAACTATTAAACCATGCCTTGCTGTTATTTTAGTAGGCAATAATCCCGCTTCAAATGTTTATGTTAATATGAAGGAAATTGAATGCACAAAATTAGGTATAATATTAAAAAAATATTGTCTAAAAGAGAATTTATTGGAAGAGAAATTGTTAAATTTAATCAAAGCTCTTAATAACGATGTTCATGTTCATGGCATATTGGTTCAGTTGCCTTTACCATCACATATTGATGAATTTAACATTATTGAAGCCATTGAACCAAAAAAAGATGTAGATGGATTTCATGCAATTAATATGGGTTGTTTGTTTATTGGAACTCCTAAATTTGAGCCTTGTACACCTAAAGCAATAATAGAAATGATTAACTCAACAAATATAACAATTGAGGGAAAACATGCAGTAATTGTTGGAAGAAGCAAGATTGTTGGTAATCCAGTAGCACAGCTACTCCTACAACATAATACGACAGTAACAATTTGTCACTCCAAAACACACGATCTTAAAGAATATACAAAGCAAGCAGACATTTTGGTTGTAGCTGTGGGTATACCACATCTCATAAAAGAGGATATGATTAAAGAAGGCGCAATTGTAATTGATGTAGGTGTTAATAGAATAGAGGATATTACATATAAAAAAGGATATTATTTATGCGGAGATGTTGATTTTGAGAAAGTTATAAATAAGGCATCATACATCTCTCCTGTACCTGGTGGCGTTGGTCCAGTAACAATAGCGATGTTAATGTCAAATACCTTAAAAGCGTATCATCTAATTGAAAATGGAAAAGCGATTTAAAGAGTGGAAAAAGCCTGAAATTAAAGATGGAGAATTGACTAAATGGAATTGGGTTGTGCAACATATTAATGGGCTTAAACTTGGAGAATATACAGATATAGGCGCATTTACTTATATCAATGCAAAGTATGGTGTTGAAATTCAAGATGATGTTCAAATTGGAAGCCATTGCTCAATATACAGCCACAGCACAATTGATAATAAACAAGGTAAGATAACTCTTAAAAAAAATTGCAGAATTGGTTCACATTGTGTTATAATGCCAGGAGTAACTATTGGAGAAAATTCAGTTATAGGTGCGTTTAGTTTTGTAAATAAAAATATTCCTGATAATGTAATTGCTTATGGTGTTCCTGTTAAGATTAAAGAAAACAGCAACAATAATAAGTAATAAGTCAACCTTGAAATGAAGCTCGTTTTAGCTGCGGTTTAGGTAAAATCAAAGTTTTGTTTATACTAAAAGCACAAAATAATCGAACATTATTTTGTGCTTTTGTATATACAAAAGCAATTAATTTGTTCGAAAATTAATTGCTTTTAGTATATAAACAAAAGTTGCGGACTTATTACATACAACAATAAGAGATAGTATTTGTAGATTTATAATACAATTATCGTTAGAGGATATTAAAATGGAGATTATACCATTAGCAAAACCATATATAGGAAACGAAGAGATTGAAGCAGTTTGTGAGGTTTTAAAATCCGGATGCTTAAGCCTAGGTCCAAAGTTAGAAGAATTTGAAGAAAGATTTGCAAAATTTGTGGGTGTTAGATATGCTATTGCAGTCAGCTCTGGCACAACAGGGTTGCACTTGTGTATGGCAAATTTAAACTTAAAACAAGGGGATGAAGTAATTACAACACCATTATCGTTTGTTGCATCTGCAAATTGCATTTTGTATATGAATGCTAAACCAGTCTTTGTTGATATTGATCCATTGACATTGAACATTGATCCAAAAAAGATAGAAAATGCAATTACATCCAAAACAAAAGCAATTTTGATTGTTCATATATTTGGAATGCCATGTGATATGGATCCAATTATAGAAATTGCAAAGAAGTACAATCTCCTAATTATAGAAGATGCTTGTGAAGCATTGGGAGCAGAATACAAAGGCAAGAAGGTTGGTACTTTTGGTTTGGCATCAGTGTTTGCATTCTATCCAAACAAACAAATTACAACTGGTGAAGGTGGGATGATATGTACAAATAGTCAAGAAATTTATACTCTTTGTAAAAGTTTAAGGAATCAAGGAAGACCTGTTGACTCAAGTTGGTTAGTTCATGAAAGAGTTGGATTTAATTATAGATTAAACGAAATAAGCTGTAGTTTAGGAATTGAACAGTTAAAAAAAGTTGAGTTAATTCTTAAAAAAAGAGAAATTGTTGCAGAAACGTATAACCAATTACTTGATGGAACAGATGGAGTCGTTATTCCATATAAATCAGATATTGCAAAACGAAGTTGGTTTATTTACTTTATCATTCTTTCAGAATATTTAAAAAGAGATGAACTATCCCAGAAATTAGATAAAAAAGGGATTAAAACAAAACCATACTTACCTTGTATACATCTACAACCAGCATATGTTAGATTATTTGGGTATAAAAAAGGAGATTTTCCAGTATGTGAAAAAATTAGTGAACATACACTAGCATTACCTTTTTTTACAGATATGAATAAAGAGACTATTGAGAAAGTTTGTAGTGAACTAAAGAGAGAGATTAAAGATGTTTTTTCAACTAACTAAAAGATCAACATTCGGTGGTAAGATTATTCTTGTTACTGGTGGCTTAGGTTCTATTGGCTCAGAAATTGTAAGGCAATTGCTGAAATATAACCCTAAACAGGTACGAATATTTGACAATAGAGAAACTGAAACTTTTTTTATGCAACATGAGCTTAAACAGCACTCAAATCTTCGCTTTTTAGTCGGTGATGTAAGAGATAAAGATAGGCTTAATATGGCAATGGAACATGTAAACATTGTTTTTCATGCTGCTGCTTTAAAACATGTTCCGCTTTGCGAATACAATCCATTCGAAGCTGTTAAAACTAATGTTTATGGTACCCAAAATATAATTGATACTGCTTTAACAAACAATGTAGAGAAAGTAGTAAATATTAGTACAGACAAAGTAACTAATACTATAAATACCATGGGTGCTACTAAGTTACTGGCTGAAAGGCTTATTTCGTCAGCTCAATATTTTAAAGGCAATAAAAAAACAATTTTTTCATCAGTCAGATTTGGAAATGTGATAGATTCTAGAGGATCAATTATTGACCTTTTTAAAAAACAAATTAAACATGGTGGACCGGTTACAATTACAAATCCAGATATGACTAGATTTGTTATGTCAACTAAACAGGCAGTTAATCTTGTTTTGAAAACTGCTGAAGAAATGCATGGGGGAGAAATTTTTATTTTGAAGATGCCGATATTTAAATTAAATGATTTAGTGGAAGTGGTTATAGAAGAGTTATCTTATAAAGAGGGATATGACTCAAAGAACATAAAAATAAAAAATATAGGTATTAGAGAAGGTGAAAAATTATATGAAGACCTTATGACAGAGGTTGAAGCACAGAATTCATTAGAAACACAGACTAAATTTATTGTCCTATCAAAATTAGGACTGCCAAATTATAAAGGACACCAGAAAAATTATAAAGCAATTAAAACAATAAAAGAACGATATTCTTCAAGGGATATCAAACCATTATCAAAAGAATTGTTAAAGAGGATACTTGTAAATGAAAAGATAATTTAATTTAAAGTTATTTTTTACTACGTTTTTATTGTTTTATTGTAGTATTTGTGTTTTAGCATGTCTAAAGCCAAATCTGAAATTCTTTCATTAACTTTACCGTCAATCTTATACACTTGATCTTTGACAAATAAATTTCTTTTTTCTTTTAACTTTTTTTGTAAATTAATGTTATTATTAACATCTTCTAATATGGTCATTAAATTATCGATATTATCTATTAATAGAACAGCACCAGAATCAACATAGGGTTTAAATGGTAAAAAATTGTTTATTTCCTTAGGTATCAAACCCATAACTGTTTTATTTAAGATGAGAGCTTCAAGAATAACTGTGCAATTAGAGAAAGCAACTACGTAATCTGACAATGTTATTGCGTCATAAATATTAAACTCTTTTTTTATAAAGACATTATCTACACCCCTTATCATTTTAACGTATTCACTTATGTAACTGTCGCGTGGGTGTGGTTTAATGAAAAGTGCAAATTCTTTTTTATCTTTGAAGCTGTTCACTATCCTACTTAATATAGATAATGCAACCTCTTTTGTAAGATCTGCAACAGTTGCATACAATACTATTTTTTTTCCAGATAATTTTAATAAGTATATATCTGGATCCCTATTTTCTATATTTTTATCTTCAATTTTTCTAAACAAAAAATCAGTATTTGGCTGTCCAACAATCTCAATGTTTTTTTCATCGTATCCGTCATAACCAATAAGTTTCTTCTTTGTAAATTCGCCATAAACTGCAATTTTGTCAGGCATTGGACAGCCTCTTAAAACATCTTCTTTTGAATGTACATAATATAATGTGTCATCTATCAGCCCTTCTTGTATCTCTAACACAGGCACATTTAAAGAGTGAGCAGCAGCAGTTATTGCCTTGCCTTGTAATGTTGATCCTGACATCTGTATTACTAATTTTGGTTTCATTAATTTTATAGCTTTTTTTGTTGTTTCTATATAGAATATTGCTTCACCAATCATTTTTTTTAAAACAAAATCAAGCCTGTCTTTTAATAAATGGTATGCATTTTCATTATTAATAATAAATGCAGAAGTAAAGTCTATACTTTTCATCATCCTATTGTATAAACTAAGAAATTTTTTTCTTTGCTGTTGAATTATTTTAGTTGTTTCATAATCATAAAAAAGTTCAATAGGATTTACAAAAGTATACCTTTTTCTTTGTTCTCTTGTCTTTAACCCAAAAGAAGCAAGATCATCATAATACAAAACATTTATTTCTGTTTGCTTGTTTAAATCATCAATTATACTGCCTATTCTTACGTTCCTTCCACTTTGAAGAAAAGAAGGGTGTGTAGTAACCAGTATATTACATGGATAAATATTATTTCTGCCAATGGTTCTTTTTCTCAGACGAGTCTTTAAATCAAAAGAATAGTTCATCAGAAGTGTACCCAACCTATGCTTTATTTCTTCTGTTTTTTTAATTTTTTCATTTCTTTTGTAAAAAATATCAGAGACGGATGGAAAATATTTGCTATCTCGATCCAACCATGGCTCAACAAGCCACCATAAAGAGATATTATCATACTTAAATAGCTCAGCAATATCTTTATGGTAATATACTTTTTTTTTTGAAAATTGTTTAACCCAAATTATTACTTTGTCCATTTTTAACAACATCTATTCGTTTACAAATATCCTTTATTTCAGTTATAGTGACAACCTTAAGCACAAAAAGAGAAAGTATATAAAATATCAGTGCAACAATAATTGCAATTAATGCATTTAGTTCATTTAAGCCAAACAATAATATTGTTAAGTTTACAACTATTAAAAATACCGCCCCTGCAATAATGGTCTTAAGCCAGATTATAAATGGTATATTTAACTGAATTTTTGATTTAATATTTTTAAATGATGCAATAAACATGAACAAATAGCAGATTAATGTTGCTAAAGCAGCACCGATTATATTAAAAAAAGGAATAAGTATCGCATTAAGCACAATATTAAGAAGTGCAGCAATAAAACTAGTTTTTGTGTTTAGTTCTGGCTTTCCAATACCTGCAAGCACAGCATAGTTTATTTGAGCAACTGAAAGAATAAATATGCCTATTGATAATATTTTTAAAGTATTATTTGCTCCTATATATTCTTGCCCAAACAGAGTTTTAATGATTATTTCTGAAAAAAAGATCAAAATAATAAGAATAGGTATAAAAATAATGAATGAATATTTATATATCAAAACAATTCCCTGGCTTAAGTGTTCCATGTGTTTTTTTGACCAAAGCTCTGAGCTCAAAGGATAGATTACATTTCTAAAACCAATTGTAATATAAGCTAAAAAATTAGCAGTTGGTAATGCAATATTATATAATCCTACATAAAAAACACCTGAAAAAAGCGTAAGCATTATTATGTCTGTGTAGGTTATAATAACACCAAAACCAACACCTAAAAAAGTGGGTATGGCAAATCTAAATAGCCTTTTTAATAGTGGTTTATTATAATTTATTTTTATTAAGAAGAAATTAGGAAATACTTTTTTAAAGAAAATAAAAGAATAAATTGTTATTGTCAGAACAGGCGCAAGTATGTAAGCATAACTTATACCAATCAATCCTAAGCCAAGCTTAAGAAATACATATGTAAGTGCAAATATAAATACTGACTTGAAAAGACCAATTGTTGAAAAAAGAATCATTTCTTGGTAGCCTTGGAATGTTTGTTTTAATAATAACTCTCCACCATAAAGAATAAAAGAAATCGCAACTAAAATAATTAAAGGCATTGATGCTACATCATGAATATAATTTTTTGCTAAAAATCCAGAGAATATAATGAATAGAATAAATATAATTATTGACATTATAAATCCGATAATAGTAACATAAACAAAAGACTCTTTGATGGATTTTTCGTCTTTATTTACTTTAAATTCCGGGATAAATTTTGTAAGACTTTCATAGAAGCTTATATCACGAAAACTGTATATTAATGCAACAAGTGAAAATACAGAGAAAAAAAGTCCATACTCTTCTACTGTAAGGCTCCTTGCAAGAAATATTCTGTAAATATAACTTACAAGTGCTGCTGATAAAGTAAATATTGTTATTATAATAAAATTTTTTATTGCTTTTTTAGTGTAATTTTGTGTTTCCATCACTTAACGCCGTACCACTATGTTTTAAATGTTTTATGGAATGAAAATATAGTGAACCTACTTATAGTGCAACAACTTAATCTTTAGGTGATGGTTATATGTAAACCACCAGAATTATTAAGTTGGTTGACCATATTAATTAGGCGTATACAAGTTAGTTGACTATATTACCTTGGTGGTTTGTGATACTAAGAACTGGTTATTATTTTTGGATTATTTTTAATTATTTGAACTGCTTTTTTCATTGTTTTTTTAAGACCGTGTTTTTTTGTAGCATAATAAACCATTTTGAATTTTGTTTTGATATCTTCCATCATTCTTCTCGGATGCAACAATCTATATTTATTTATATCATTTCTTATATCATTTTCAAGCCGCCTTAATTTTTTGATAAATTCCTCATTATTAAAATCAGTACAATTAAGGTATAAATCATTAACACCTTCTAACCCCATTAAATAATTTAATTCATCGCTTATTAATCCTTGCTCTTTTGCCCATTCATAAAGCTTTGTTCCTGGTAAAGGAGTAGTTACAGCAAATCCTGACGTTGGTTCAACATGAAGGCTTTTACAAAATTCTCTTGTTTCTTTTATTGAGTTTTCATCCTCACCAGGGTATCCAAACATCATTTGCACTATTGGCTTCATTCCTGCATTTAATGTCTCTTGTATAGCATATTTATTTAATTCAACTGTGCTCTTTTTGTTCATATTATCTAATATTCTTTGGCTTCCTGATTCAATCCCATATCCTACATAAACACAACCCGCCTCTTTCATTTTCTTTAACAAAGAAGGAGTTATACAATTAACTCTGCCTTGGCACATCCAAGATATATTTAATGGTTTAATTTTGCCACATAACTCTAACATTCGGCTTTCACTAATCATTACCAATTCTTCTGCAAATTGTATCTGTGTGACATTGTACTTTTTTCTTAGTATACTAATTTCTTCGATTATCTTGTCTATTGATCTTAATCTTACACCATTAAAAGTTTTTGAGCAGAAATAACAATTCCATGGACAGCCTCTTGCAGTTATTACATTCATACTGTTTGGATATTCTGGCTCAAAGAAAAAAGGGGTCTTTAAATATGATTCGATTGAAAATAAATTCCATGCAGGCAATTCAATTGAATCTATGTCCTTGAGTTGAGTTTCATTAGTGGTTCGGATATATATCCCATTCTTCATAAAAGTAATGCCCTTTACGGTTTTTAGTTGTTCAAAATAGTTATCAGCATTACTCTTTTCTATTGTTTTAAGAATATTAGGCAGGATGATTTCTCCCTCCCCCATAACACAAATATCTACTTTTGTATTTTTTAACACAATTTCGCTGCTATGCATGGCCAATGCACCACCCAGAATAATCAAAGGGGAATTTGCTTTTGATTTAATATGCGTACTAATCCACTTTACATATTTAAATTCTGGAGACATAGCAGAAATTCCAACACAATCAAAATTCTTTTTTTGTATAATTGATAAAACTTCTTCGTCAGTATACATCATAACATCTATATCCAGTATATCTACTTGATAACCATCTTTAATAAGATGGGATGCGATATATGCTAATCCCAAAGGCAACCAAGCTGCATATCTTCGTTTACCATTATATATCTGCGGTAGATGTATTAATAATATTTTTTTCATTTGAAACACTCTTAAATACCAACAATTTTTTTGTGAAATTTAAGTATATTTATAATTCTTTTGATATCATGATAATTCATATCTGAGTGTGTTGGCAGATTAATCATTTCTTTACTTATTTTATCTGCATTTGGGCAATTACCTTTATCATATCCATAGAGACTCATATTTTCTTTAAGAGGATAAATTGGCGAGTCAAACCAGCAACCAACATCAACCTGATTTCTTCTAAATAAATTTATTAGTTTCTGCCTTTCTTTAAAACACAAAGCATATCTTAAATAAATATGTTTAACATTTTTTATAATGTGCGGTGTTTCAATATTCAACTTTTTCAATTCTTCATCTAATCTCATCGCATTATTTATCCTAACTTTATTAAACAAATCAATCTTTTTTAACTGTTCAAGCCCAATTTTAGCAAATATATTATGCATTTTTATCATAAAACAGTTTGGTTTTTCAGCATTTAATTCATCTTTTGTGATAGTTGTGTTAAATAATCCTATCATTTTACATACAAGATCTATTAAATATATAAGAGGTAAACCAAAAAAATAAACGCTTTGATTAAGAAACAGGCGATACCTGATTATGTTTAATAAATGCCAAAAAACAAATAAGTTAGATGGTTTTTTACAGCATTGTTGTATTGCTTTCATCTTTTCAAAGTTTTTTTTGTCTTTTACTACAACTATGCCTCCTTGGCCAGTTGTAATATTTTTAGTATAATCAAAAGAGAAAAACCCAAAATCAAAAAAAGTGCCTACCTTTTTGCCTTTGTATTCTGCACCTAACGCTTGTGCACAATCTTCAATTACAGGGATATGATATAGGTCTGATACTTTTTTAATTTCATCAATTTCTGCTGGCTGCCCAAACAAATGATGAATAATTATTGCTTTAGTCTTAAAAGTTATTTTCTTTTTCATATCTGAAACAAGCGGATTAAACGTGTTGATACCAACATCATAATAAACTGGCTTAGCACCTGTATAAATTATTGCATTTGGAACCACAACACAAGTATAACCTGGAACTAAAACTTCATCACCTTGTTTTATTCCTAAACTTGTTAAAATGGCATATAATCCTATTCTGCCTTTTCCAAAGCTTAAAGAATACTTAACACCAAGATAGTTTGAAAATCTATTCTCAAATAGATTACAATAATCTTTTTTTTCTTCTTTGAATAATCCAATTATGGCTATTTTTATTTCATCCAAACCAATAGTTGGGTAAGGATTTATAGTGATTTGTCGGATATATTTTCTAAGAAGATAAGTGAATATCATACAACCTCTGCTTTAAATAAGATTATAATTATTTAACTTCTACATTATTTCTTATTGAAATTATTTATTCTTAATAATTTTCATCTCAAAAATTATTTGTTTATACATTTCGCCAAATATCATCCCAATATAGTTCCTGTACTTTTTTGGTATTAATTGAGCAATTAAATTATTTGGCACTAGTTCACGCTTTGTTATTTTATAAAGAATTGGTTTCATTCGTGATGTATGAACTCTATTCACATCTGAAAAAACACTAAATGTATCTAAATGAAAAAACATTTTGTGGTATGGGTTAAATGCTGTTCTGCAATGATAATAAGGCACAATTATACTCCACACAGCATTAGGCTTAGAAATTCGATATAATTCCAAAATTATTTCTTCCCATTTGTCAAGTTCTTCAAACACCATATTCATTACAATGCAATCAAAAGTGTTATCTTGAAAAGGGTAAGGCACCTCATTTAAATTATGAATTACATCTACACCTTCATGAAAATTAAAATCTAAATTAATCCATCCTTCTTTTATATCATTTCCACAACCCGCATTAAGCTTCATTATATTAGACCGGTTATTATTATTCATGTTTATTCAGATTGTTCAATTAATTTTGTTAAATATGGTTATTTATTTGATTATATTTAATGATTAATTGATTGTATACTAACATCACAAAACAATGTCGATTATTTTGCGCTTTTAGTATACATTAATAATAGAGAGGCAATTAGTTATTATTTCTATTTCTTTTTCTTTCAACTCAATATACGTCGGCAAATTAATCCCCTGCTCTGAAAGTTTTTTAGATATTGGAAAAGAGGAGTTATCTTTATAAGGGGACATTTCATTCAATGGATAAAAAAATCTTCTTGTATCAATGCCTTTTTCTTTTAGTATATCTATCAAGTTATCCCTATTGACTGAAAACTTGTCATTTATCAAAATTGAATATAACCAATCTACTTTCTTTGCCCATGGTTTGTTAGGCGGCAAAGTAATGTCTTTGACAGATTTTAATAAACGATTATAGGTTTCAGCAATAGCTCTTCTTTTTTCAATGAATTCATTTATTCGTTCTAATTGAGCCAAACCGACTGCTGCCTGAAGATTGGTCATACGATAATTGTAACCAATTACATCATGCCAATATCTTTTTTCTTTACTCATACCATGATCTTTTAATAATCGCATTTTTTCAGCTAATTGTTTATCGTTTGTGACACACATACCACCTTCTCCTGTCGTGATAATCTTATTCCCATAAAAAGAAAAACAACCAATATCACCTATTGAGCCTACTTTTTTGCCTTTGTACTCTGCGCCATGTGCTTCAGCACAATCTTCAATGACAACTAAGTTATTTTCTTTGGCAATTTTCATGATTGAATCCATGTCACAAGGCATTCCATATAAATGTACAGGGATTATTGCCTTTGTTCTTTTAGTAATTTTTTTCTTTATTTCTTCTGAATCAATGCACCATGTATCTTCTTGGACATCTACAAGAACAGGCTTGGCACCAGTATAAATAACCACATTGGCTGTTGCTGCAAAAGTAAGATTAGGAACAATAACTTCATCACCTTTACCAATTCCTAATGCTAAAAGTGCAAGATGCAAGGCAACAGTTCCATTACTGCAAGAAACGCTGTGTTTCACACCACAAAAATCTGCAAATTTTTTTTCAAAAAGCTCAATAAATTTGCCTGATGATGAAATCCAGCCAGATGTAATGCATTCTGTCAAATATTTCAATTCATTACCCTTTAAATTAGGTTTAGCAATTGGTATAAACTGCTCCATTTTTATTATTGAATTTCATTAATTTTAACTAGCCAATTATTAGTCTATTACTTTATTGATAAGACAATTTGATTAATAATACAAGCTATAATCTTATTTTTTTTATATGTCTTTTAAGCACAGAAATTTCATTAGGATAATTCGGCGCATCCCATGGGAACAGCTCGCCTTTTGAAAACTTATCCCATCTTTCCATATCTGCTTTAATCATAATTTTAACTAATTCTTTAAACTTAACTTTTGGTTCCCATCCTATCTGTTCTTTTATCTTTCTTGCATCTCCTCTTAATAAATCAACGTCTTTTGGCCTCATAAATAATTTATCTGTCTTAACAAAATCTTTATAATTTAAGTTTGCAAGAGAAAATGCCTCTTCAGCAAACTCTTTGACTGAATGAGTTTCTCCTGTTGCGCAAACAAAATCATCTGGCTTGTCATGCTGAAGAATCATCCACATGGCTTCAACATATTCAGGAGCAAAACCCCAGTCCCGTTTTGCCTCTAAATTGCCAAGAACAAGCTCTTTTTGCAGATTATGTTTAATTCTTGCAACGCCATTTGTTATTTTTCTTGTTACAAACTCAAGTCCTCTTAACGGCGATTCATGATTAAACAAAATTCCGTTTGAAGCAAAAAGGTTGTATGCCTCTCTGTAAATTCTTGTATTATGAAATGCAAGTAACTTTGCTGTTGCATAAGGTGAGTTTGGCTTAAATTGTGTTTTTTCTGTTTGGGGTGTTTCTTGTATTGTTCCGTACAACTCGCTTGTTGATGCTTGATATAACTTTATATCTTTTTTAAGATGCCTTATTATTTCCAAAAGCCTTGTTGCGCCGCTGCCATCTATCTCTGTTGTCAACAAAGGCTGGTCAAAACTGGCACCTACATAACTTTGCGCAGCAAGATTATATATTTCATCAGGCTCTGAAATGGTAACAGCTTCAAGCAAAGAAGCCATGTCTGCCATATCAGCAGGAACAAGTGTTATTTTATTTAGAAGATTAAGATACTGAAGCCTCCAAAAATTCGGTGTTGAACTTCTTCTGTATGTACCATAAACTTTGTAGCCTTTCCTGAGAAGAAAGTCTGCAAGATATGCTCCGTCCTGTCCTGTGATGCCTGTGATTAATGCTTTTTTAGCCATATCTATAAACCCCTCATTTTAATAAAAGTAAGTAAATAATAATCTAATAATCTACACAAAGATAATAGCGATGAAATAGCTCGTTACTCTTTTTAAACTTTATGAATAATATGTAATAAAACTTTATAAAGCAAAATTCACTCTTTTTTATTTTTGAATATATGATGCAATGAACTAATAAAAATTTAGAAGACGAACAAAGATAAAAAAGATATTACAAAGAGATTACGAAAAATAGAATTATGAAAAAAGTTATTTTTTTTACAAATGGAATTACAGGGTTTGGCGGAGCAGAGAGGGTTCTGTTAGAGGCAGCTGCATATTTTCAGCAAAAGAAGGTTAAGTTAGTAATAATCACCTTTTTGCTTAATGAGAAAGTTGTTGAAAAGTATAAAGACAAGATTAAATTTATTAATTTTGATACAACAAATTACTTCAAAAGAATAATTAGATTAAGAGATTTAATAAAAAAAATTAATCCTGATTTAATAATCGGCCAAAGCAGTTTGGACTGTTTATATCTTTACCTCTCAACAAAATTTACAAGATATAATTATATTAGTTATGTTCACGGCTCATTATTTTGGCTGGAAAATGAGAATTTAAAATATGCATTGATTCACAAAAGTGTTTTTAACAAAATTAGGAATTCTGTTATTGGACATAAAGAGTTTGTTCAAAAAAAATCACCTTTGCCATTTTTCAAAAACCTATTTTTTAATATTGTTGCATTTCTTGAGTATCTTGCAGTCAGAAAAGCAAAAGCAATAGTTGTATTGACAAAACAAATTCAATGGGAAGTGAAAAAGCTGTATAATAAGAATGCAATTATTATAAGAGGATGTATAGACAAGCAGTTATTATATTACAAACCAAAATTAGATATACGAAAAAGACACAGCTTGAAAAATAAAACAATCATACTTAATATTGGGCGCTTAGATCATAGAAAAAGGATTGATGTATTAATTAAATCGTTCTTTAATCTTTGCCCAAAATACAAAAATATTGTTTTAATGATTGGCGGCAAGGGTCCTGATAAAGAAAGGTTAGACCAAATAATCAATGATGAAAAGTATAAAGCGTATAAAAACAGAGTAATCATGCTTGGTTTTGTTCCAGATAATGAATATTTTGATTATTTGGCAGGATGCGATATTTTTGCATTTCCAAGCTGGACAACATCTGGAATCCCAACATATGAAGCATTAGCATTAGGCAAGAAAGTTATCTGGAGCAGTGAAGCAGAAGAGCCAGTGTTAACACATCCTAATGTTTATGTTGCTGAGCCTAATGTTGAAGAATTCACAAAAGCAATAGAGAAAGCATTAAATTCAAAAATTTATCCAAAACCCAACTTAAAAGAGCATACTTGGGAAAGATATTTTGAAAAGTTGTACAATGTAGCAAGTAATGTTGTTAACAAGTGCTGAATTAATATTAAAAAGAGAAAATAGTCTGCATAGTTTAAACTTCTCAAACAAAAAATAATCAAAAAAGTTAAAAAATAAAAAAACTAAGTGTATTTACAACCATCTACATTAAGATTATTATAGATTATACCACACTTTCCATTTGGTAAACTGCCACCTGATGTACAATCTTGTGAATAATCATTAACCACTTCATTTGTACAAGGATTAATTGTTTGATTTATAACATAACTACCTGTCTTGCATTTTATAACTTTTTGTGGTGTACAATCTGATGGAATCGTTTGACATTTACCGTCTGAATCGTAGCAGGTTGCGCCTGATGGACAGGTTGGTTCATAAGAGAGAGGATAACCCATCTTATCATAACCAACCCATTTATCATTAATTTTACAAATATACTTAGCATATTGATAAATCTCACTTGAATAATAATTTGTGCATGCGTACATTATATCACCCTCATTACAATTAATAGTACATTTTGCTGAACCTGAACTTGAATCTGAACAAACGTAAGGTTCTTTTGTGTACCAATCTTTTGTAGTTGTACAATCTATATAATTATCCTTTAACTCACCAGTACAACTATTTTTTGTCTGATTGTATAAAACATTACCTTGACATTCTGATTTAACAATTTCATTATTACAGCATCCAACATTGTCTTTACAGAGGGAATTATCATTCCATCCACAATATTTTTGATCATTGTTATTCAAATAAGTTGTGCAATCTGCATTTTGATATTCTTTTCTGTATTCGATATAATTATATTCATTCACACATTTGCCATTCCCTGTTGGACCTGGTTCGCATGTAACTGGGTTTGGTGGAACGCATGCACCATTTTCACAATGATAATTACCCATTATTTTATTGCATGCGAATTTAGTCGATGTAATCTTCATTTTGCCACCAATAGCTGTGGTACATTTATATTCGATAAGATTTAATATACTAGCGCAATAATCTGTTTGAGACTGTGATTTATATGTAACTGTTGATGCTTTTTTATATTGTTCACTTACAGGACTAAAAGAACCATCAGGATCATTACATCCTAGTTTAGAATACGCTCCTCTAAACGCCTGTCCAGCCAATCCAACACTTTCGCTTGTTTCTCCTTCATCACTTGTTAGAACATCTTCTTCTGTTGTCCCGCTAAACCCACCATAATTAGTCGTCATCACAACAATACCAACAACTGCCACGATTGCAACAATCGCAATTAAATACAAAGAATACTTTTTCACGTCTTTTTCCAAATTAATCACCTTTTTTGTTTTAAATTGTTTAAAATTATCTATAGGAAATAACTTTAATTTTCGGATAAACTGAAATTAATATAAAGTTATAATGTCGGACATAAATACTTATACAAATAGTTATGTCCGATAAATATAGTAAGTGACACGATTTGTATAAAAATTTAGGTCACTTACTATATTTCCTAATAATCAAATCACTTTCTGTTAGTCCTAATGTTCCGATTATTAAAGTGATTTGATATAATTTACTTATTTCTGAATGAAGTAATATATAAATGTTTTTTTTTGACGAGCTAACGTCGACAACTTTTCTTCAAAATATTTATAAACCACACAATGATAGTACTGCCAATGGAACAATCTGAAAAAGCTAAAAACAAAACATATATTGGATTATATGAAAAAGTAACATTAATGGGCAACAATACGCCAAACAAAGAAGTTATCGCTAAAATAGACACAGGTGCAACAAGGAGTTCTATTGATGTCAAACTTGCAGCAGGCTTGAAATTAGGGCCTGTATTGACATCAAGAATGATTAAGAGCGCGCAAGGCTCGACATTAAGACCGATTGTTGAAGGCGAAATTATTATCGCTGGAAAACAATTAAAGGTTCATTTCACGATTGCCAACAGATCAAAAATGAAATATTCCATGCTGATTGGACAGGATGTTTTAAAAGAAGGTGAGTTTTTGATTGATCCGAGTAAGATATTAAATTAGGAAAAGGAGTATTTGTTTATCTGATATTATCTTTTTAGCATATAAAACACGTTTGTGGGACGCAGTCAATGTCATTAAGTTAAGCAATTCCAAACCACCAGACGCTTTAAATCATGGGCATCTGCTCAGATTTCCAGCAAGACAAACTGCTGGATTAGGTTGAACAAAACCAAATATTTCCTTAACTTAATGACATTGGGGACGCAGTCCACCGTCTTATGAAAAATTTATATTTTTTAAGCCTTCGCCTAAAAAATATACTAAAAGTGCAAAATAATCGAACATTATTTTGCACTTTTGTATATACAAAAGTGATTAATTTGTTCGAAAATTAATCACTTTTAGTATATTAAACAATTAAAAGATCCCGACGTGAGATTTAGAACTAACCTCATTTGGTTTAGAAGCAACATTTAATACAGATACTAATTTAATGTTATCATCCAACACTCTTTTCTCATCCAACATCTTTCTGTAAGTTTCTTCAGGTATATGCATTCTTCTTCTCAATTCTTCGCTAACTCTTAAGTCATAAGCATAATGCCTTGGCAAAGATGCTCTGCCCCATTCAGCTGTCATAAATGCGTCTAAACTTTGAATGTGAACATCTATTGGTATCATGCAGTCAACACTAGTTCTTCCGTCTGTCGGATAAAATAAAAGCAAATGCTCTGATTCATAACCATTTGGTCTTGCGCCGAGTAATTTAGATGAGCTGTAACCATCCATTCCATTCACTCTACCATGGCCACTCATCATGGTTTCATCTCTATAAAATTTTGCCATTTCAGGAACAACTAAAAAATTGTCCTCTAAGAAAGGCCTAACTTTTTTGTCAACAACGTCCCAGTTTCTTGCAACAATTGTTGCGCCGTAAAAATCCTGCATGGTTCTTCCTTCTCTTGCTTTTCTAACCAGTCCATTCGCTGATTTCACTCGTGTTTTTACAAGCAAAACATCATTGGTTCTATCCATTGGCGTTACATAAGTTATGTTACCATTCTGCATTACTCTGTAAAAATCACCAACAAATCTCGCGACAGCAATGTCTCTAACTTCGTCTAAAAGCGGCGCGCCGCGTCCAAGGGTTTCTTGAATTCGATGAATATAATTTGCATATTCTGTACTTTCAGATTTCGCTCTTTTAGAACTAGGAGGACTATGCGAATCAGTAAATAGTGTGCCATCTGCTAAAATCTGTCCTGCAATTAAACCATCAAGAGCTCCATATTGACCTCGAAGAACTTTAGGTTTAACTTCTCTCCCTAAATGCAAAGAAAGACTGCTTGGTGTTTCAAATACTTGTGTGTTTGGAAATACATTATCCATGTTGCATACCTTTTAAATTGTTTTAATATGTTTATTACCATTTTCTAAACTAAAATTAAATTATGTTCTGATTAACTATGTTTTGTGTTATCTTAATCCTTATATTAACACCTAAAACACAATATACAATTATCCCCCATGGGTATATAAATACATTGACCAAAAGTGCTATTTTTAGATATTTTTGACCAAAATAACATAGTTTTGACCAAAAGACAATAAACTCTTAAATTGTTGACAAGGCACTGTCTTAGTTCAGGTACTTTAATTTCTTATGTAAAAATTTTCCCCACGTCCACACTTTAGTTGCTCGTTTTTCGAGAATTGCTGGCGTTAGTTTTTCTTCATTTTCATGCATAAAATTCCAG
>Ga0209211_10000890_pt1 | contig 59313 bp, 61 predicted proteins | sample RifGroA2_FD_183992 | JGI IMG/M metagenome (GOLD analysis project Ga0209211, IMG submission 183992) | Groundwater microbial communities from Rifle, Colorado, USA - Groundwater A2 (SPAdes) (version 2) | ecosystem: Environmental > Aquatic > Deep subsurface > Groundwater | place: Rifle, Colorado... | reverse complement strand
CCCCGAAGAGCTGCACGCCCCACAAGAAGTTCAAGGGCGAGGTCTACATCCTGACGAAGGAAGAGGGCGGGCGGCATACCCCGTTCTTCAAGGGCTACAAACCCCAGTTCTACTTCCGCACGACGGATGTGACCGGCGGCGTGGAACTGAAGCCCGGCGTCGAGATGATCATGCCCGGCGACCACGCCGAGATGACCGTCGACCTGATATCCGCCATCGCCATGGAAAAGGGTCTGCGCTTCGCTATCCGCGAAGGCGGCCACACCGTGGGATCGGGCGTAGTCTCGGAGATAATCGAATAATATGGCTGAAAACAAAAACGACGTAAAAGCCGCCGGTCAGCAGCGCATCAGGATCCGCCTGAACGCCTACGACTACAGGCTCATCGACCAGTCCACCGCCAAGATCATCGACACGGCCAAGCGGACCGGCGCCCTCATAGCGGGCCCCGTGCTGCTCCCGACGAGGATCCGCAAGTACACCGTGAACCGCTCGGTTCACGTGGACAAAAAGTCCCGCGAGCAGTTCGAGATGCGCATCCACAAGCGCCTCATCGAGCTGATCAGCCCGACCCAGAAAACGGTGGACGAGCTGATGAAGCTCGACCTCCCCAGCGGCGTGGAAGTAGAGATAAAGCTCTAACTCCCCGCAGCTCTCGGTAAGCTTGCTTTTGCCAACCCTGGCTGGCCCTCACGGACCAGCCAGGGTTTTCTTTTTTAAGGGTGACTGCGGTTTTAGTGTGTAAGTGCCCTTCATTCCTCCAGTCGGGTCATTCCTACTCCAACTAAATTTATAAATAATTGACCACACACACTCAAGATACATCCTAATGACCCAGCGTAATATTGCAGCTAAAACTTATGATAATTGTGGTAAATACTGTGTTGAATAGTAGGAAACCCGCATATTAGTCTTTTATGTTTATGAATTCTATGGAAGGAGTGCGTAATGTGCGGTTTGGGGTATTTGAGATAATAGTGATTTGTCGTGGGTTGGCAAATTAGATATACTATTTGTATATAGGGTCTGCTCCAATTAAGATATAAATTGTCAAAGTTTTTACCGTCTTCCAAACGGAGCAAGTTGAGGTAATGTATATGGCCTTTAATAAAGCCAAATTTAAAGAACTAGTCTTGTACTTCGCTAAGCAAGGCGAGAATGACATGTATATGGGTTCAGTGAAATTGAACAAGCTTCTGTTTTATGCAGATTTCCTGGCTTATGGTTATTTGGGCCATTCCATCACTGGAGCTAGATATATTCATCTTCCACAAGGGCCAGGGCCTAGCGAACTTCTTCCGGTGAGGAATGAGATGGAAAAGGAGGGGAAACTGCGACAGGAAAAAGTTTATCGGTTGAATCATTTTCAGTGGCGCCCTGTTGCACTCGATGCCCCAAATATTTCTTTGTTTTCTAAGGAAGAATTGGACATCTGTCAGGACGCAATACGACTTCTTCAAAATTGTCCTGCCGAAGAGATTTCGGACAGGTCTCATAATTGGCTGGGCTGGATCTATGCTGATACCAAAGAAACCATTCCGTATGAGACAGTTTTTATTCGGAGCAGAGAGCCTATAACATTCTCTGATATTGCATGGGCGAAACAGAATATGCCGCAACAGGGCCAGGCCTGATGTCTTTTGTCCCTAGGGGAGTAATTGAGGAGCATGCGTTTACCGCTCAATACGATAAATTACTGCATGCCTACCCTAGGCTAGCGGATGTTAAAATCGCATTAGATTGGACTCTTGCTCGGAATCCTACTATTGGGCAACCTATCGTAGGCAATTATTATATCCTCAAAACCAGTCCGATCGGGCTTACTCCTTCTTTCCGTGTTTTATATCAAATTGTCGCTAATCCAGGGGATATCGCATTGGTGGCCATTGCAGCAGAGGAAATTGATCCTGAAGAATAGTGCTGGTTAAGGTGTTTGATTGCTTATGATGGCTATAAGCCCGCCGGGAAGACCGGCGGTTTCATTTTATAGCTTGAATGAATGTAAGGTTTTGCTCGCGTTGGGTTGTGTGGTAGAAACGTGCTAATTTCTGACGATAGATGGGAAGGTGTATATATGGGTGAAGAATCGCAAAGTAAAAGAAACTTTTTCCAAACTGCAGGTGTTGTTATTACAGTCCTGGCTTCATTGGCATCTGTCGTTAGTGTGTGGTACCAAATACGGCGTGCGGCACCTGAAATTACTGTTGCGCTAACTGACATACAGAATTTAACGAAGCCGCCGAAAGTTTCCGAGCTAACTGCTCGTTATGAATTTGGGGGCAAGCAAGTCACGGATCTGTGGCAAGTCAAGGTGACATTAATTAATACTGGCAAAAGGACAATTATTGGTGAGGGGCCGCAAAAGAATATTATTAGAGACTCCGTTAATATCTCCCTTAAACCGGGCTTTACTATCTTGAATCTGGAAACGGACGAAATGTCCTTCCCTAATGACTTAAGGGCAGTCGATGGGACTGGGTTTTGTATGAAGTTTCTTCAGTGGCGACCGAAGGAAGATGTTAAGATTACTTTATATCTTGAACGAATTAAGACGGACGTAACCGCACCAGAGTTAACCGCGCCTGAAAGATATCTTCTCGATGGTGATATCCTGTTTCTGGATTCTTTGCCAAAGCCGGAGAAACGCCCATTAATAAGCACATTCCCAGCAGTGCTCATTACGCCGGCTAGGGTGTTTTCTTTCGTGTGTTTGGGGTTGGTCTTGTTGTTATTGATTTTTATTGTCATATCAGTGACGTACGACTGGGTTAAGTACTATTGGTGGTACAGAAGTAATTATTCTGACTTTAGTAATTTTGTAAATAAGGAATTTCCTGTAATAGCCAAAACAATATTGGATAATCCGACAAAGGCTACAAAAGAAGTGAGGGAAAAGTATACAGGCGTAAACCCGCCAACTGCGAATATCTTGATTGAGGGAGATAAAAAAGTCTGGGGATTCTTTATTTTCTACGTGGTAATGTTTGTTCTTTGTGCGGCAATCTTCTTTTCCTTAACAGCGCTTTATTATGTTTAAGCAAAAGAATATTATTAAGAGATAGCGGATTTATTGTCTACATATTATGTGGAATGTGGAACCGCCGGGGAAATCCGGGGTTTTTGTGAATGTCAGGCGTAATGGTTTTGGAGAGAAAAATATGGTAAATATTCTTAAATGGATATTCGGAGGCAAGTCTCCTAGTGAAGCAAAGATTCATTGTCCAAAGTGTAATTATTCGGACACCCTGCGTGCTTTTGCATCGTGGGGAAAAAATGGCAAGAGGGGTTTGAGAGGTAAACTCCCAACTGGGCACCTTGTGGTGGCATGCCCTGAATGTGCAACTGAAGTTAAGTATGATTCCTTAAGTGGTAAAGAGGAAACGATGTCTTGACGCATGGGTAAAGGCGCGAAATCTACGTGATTGGGGGGATGTGGAACGCTGCCTCCTATCTTCCAAACTAAAGCAAAGCCGCCGGGGAAGCCCGGCGGTTTTGTTTTTGCCCGACAGCCCCTTGTCGGGATGAGGTGCTGACCTTCCCCCGTTTATTGGACCACTGCCAGGTTGGGGCAGATAGGGGACGCTGCTTCTTATCTTCCTAACTAAAGCGGAGCCGCCGGGGAAGCCCGGCGGTTTTGTTTTGGTAGAATGTCCTTGATGGATTAGGGGGGAATCAAATGGCGAAGAACGTCCCTTATATCCTAATATCGGATCTGGAGGATTAAATATGTATTCATCTGATGCTGCTGCAAAATGCTTTATAGAAAATATAAGGTTGTTCGCGGATGCGCGAGTGGCTCCCGAAAAGTTTAATCTATATAACGGCTTGGCAAATATTTCTGGTGTACTTGGAAGCCTTCAGGCAGAAATACAACAGTTACGGGCAGAGGTGTCTCGACTGCATTTGGAAGTGTCAAAAAAGAAATGAGTGAATGTTGGGAATAGATAGGGACGCCGCTTCCGATCTTCCTAACTAAGCCGCCGGGGAAGCCCAGCGGTTTTGTTTGGTAGAATTACTGCATGACTATTCCTCCGCGCGGGATGAGCTGGCTGAAGGGCGCGCATTTGATATTCGTTTGTCTTTGGGTCGGCGGGGCGCTGGGGGTGATGGTTATACAGAACGGGGGCGGCGCAGGCGAGGCGCTGTTCGGGCGGGACGTGGCCGCCCGGCTGGTGGACGATTTCGTGGTGATCCCGGGCGCGATGGGCAGCCTGCTCACGGGGCTGATCTACTCTCTGTTCACGCCCTGGGGCTTCTTCAAGCACCGCTGGGTGGCGGTGAAATGGTTCATTACCCTGTACGGGGTGCTGTTCGGCACTTTCTTCTTGGGGCCGTGGCTGAATTCGCGGCGCCCGTCTCCGCCAAACTGGGCGGCGGCGCCATGGGCGACTATGCCTACATGCGCGCGCGCGACCTTAATTCTTTCTGGGGGGGCGTGCAGATATGCACGCTACTCTTCGCGCTGGTCATCTCCGTGCTGAAGCCGTGGCGCAAGGCGCCGGAGGCGGTGCGGTAGCGTTGGGATGGCCGATAAGAGGGGGCTATGTCCGAAAATAAGAAGACGGTGGAAAAATACCTGGATGGGTTCAACAAGCTGGACCACAAACAGATACTCTCCTGCCTGACGGACGCCGTGGAGTGGGAGATCCCCGGCGTATTCCATGTTCACGGCGCAGCGGCTTTCGATAAGGAGATAGAGAGCAGCGCCTTTGAGGGAAAGCCGGTCATTACCGTTACCCGACTGATAGAGGAGAATGACGTTGTGATAGCGGAAGGAACCGTCCGCGCAAACAAAAAAGGCAGCGGGGTTCTCGATATCGCCTTCTGCGATGTCTTCCTTATGGAAAACGGCTTGATAAGGAAACTAACGAGCTATTTGATGGGAGCGAAATAATAGGGGACGAATATCCGGGATAGGTTTTAGGGGGATAGGGGACGCTGATTCCTAAATTCCTAATTGCTAAACGCGAAGCCGCCGGGGAGGCCCGGCGGTTTTGTTTTGTAGAATGTTGGCTAGGGGATAATTCAACACTTCAGAAATCAGACGCTCACGTGGTATTATCGGAGATTATGTCCGAAATCCGAAAAAATATTCTTATTATCAGTGCTGAAGAACAGATTCTTTCATTTTTGAAGAAGAGGTTCTCGGATAACTTTGTCGTTAGTCGGGCATTAAATGTCCTGGCAGGTATTGAAATTGCCGGCAGGGAAAAGCCTGCGGCAATTGTGTTAGACGTTGATGGGGCGGGAATAGATGTCATGCGGCATGTCCCGCTGCTTAAGAACACCGGAGAAGGGGCTATGGTATGGGTGCTATGTTCCATGGTCAACTTTGAGGCGGCTAGAAATTCTTTGCTGGCAGGGGCGATTGGGTATGTGTTAAAGCCATATGCCGCGAAGGATTGGGAGAAGGTTATTTTCAGCATTACAACAGGGGGTGTTCCGGCCAGGGAGGAACCACAAAAAGAAGTCATTGTTCAGGCAAGCGAAGTTAAAAATGAAGGGGAGTGGAAGGCATCAAAAGTTGTGCGGGTGTTGGCTGGTATCATGGTCGGAATCGGGTATCTGGCTATCCCATTCTATCTGTTGACGTTCGTGGCTGTTTCTTCCTGCGCTGGTGTCGCTACGGAGTATTGTGTAAAAAAAGGAGGTCTTGCATACAGTATGTCCAATGCCGGCTTCGCATATGGCATACTATTCGGGCTATTTTTAATGCCGGTAAGCATAAGTGCAATTGTCATAAATATTGTTATTTATCTTAAGAAGAAGAGGTTAACGCAAATCGACATGCTCTTGTTGATATCTGGGACGGGGTTGGTTGGTATTGCTGTGCTATCGTCCATCACGAATCTCGGTTGGGGGTGACATGAGCGCTTCTCGAGGGGCAATGCGTATGGGGAAATGGGGCCATGTGGGATAGGGACGCTGCTTCCTATCTTCCTAACTCAGATAAAAATAGGAAGTTGGGAAGCAGCGTCCCCTTTGCCCCGGTTTTTTATTCTAGCTGCTTTTAAAGGACCATAATCTATGCGGCGAAGATCACTGATGCTCGGGAGCCTGTTCCTGCAGATTATTATTTTGGGCTCGTTTAACCGTGCTCTATTCGCAGAAAGCACCGTACCTGAACTTTTGAAACAGCTTAGAGATCCTGATCAGAAGGTGCGTGTAAGCGCTGCCGAGGCCTTGGGTAAAATGGGTCCTCGCGCACAGAGTGCGGTCCCCGCACTGATACAGGCCCTGCAGTCAGGGCAATTACTGGCTGAGAAAGCTGCTGAAGCTCTGGGAGAAATGGGGGATAAGGCCGCAAGCGCTGTCCCTGCGCTTACAGTTGCTATGCGCGGGAACATCACCTGCGCGGCAGCTTCAAGTCTTGGGAATATAGGCCCTGCCGCCGGCAGTGCGGTGCCAGAGCTACGGATGGTAATTACAAAGGCGCGTACAATGTGTACTTGGCGAGCGGTGACGGCACTGGGACAGATTGGTCCCTCAGCAAAAGACGCTACCTGGGACATTGCCAGGTTGCTGGGCACACCGGATCCTGCGCTACGCGAGGCGGCAAAAACCGCCTTGCTTAGGATAGGCATCAAGAAGGACGATGACGTTTCACGTTGGGCGTTGGGCCTCTCTAGCTCCGATCCTTCCGTGCGCCGAGACTCAGTGCTTGCGCTCGCCTTATATGGTACAAAAGCAAAAAGCGCGATACCTGAACTTATCAAATCGCTTAATGACCCTGAGCCTGATGTGCGCGCGCTGTCGGCATATGCATTAGGGAATATCGGGGCGGAGGCAAAGAGCGCAGTGCCGGCGTTAATCGAGGCGTTGCACTACCGTCGGGATTGGCGCTTGCGGACCTTTGCCGCGCGTGCGCTGGGCGATATCGGTCCCGATGCTAAAAGCGCCCTTCCAGCCTTGCTGGACCGTGCGAGCTTTGGGTTCAGCGGCAGAGATGACGAGTGCGCTAATGCCGCATACGCCTTGGGTCAGCTTGGCCCTGAGGCCGGTGATGCAGTGGATGTCCTTACTAGGCTAGTGTCAAATTATCAAAAAGATGTGCGGCGGGAGGCTGCCGGCGCATTGGGGAGGATTGGCGTAAGGGCAAGCGGTTCTGCTCTTGAGGTGGCCAAGCTGCTGGTGGATTATGAGGCTGATGTGCGAGAGACTGCCAGAGAAACGCTTGAGAAGATCAGTCCTGAAACAAAGAATGCTGTCCCTGTATATTTAATAGAGCTTGAAAGCTCCACCGCGACGGTCAGAGAGGCTGCTTTGAAAGGACTTGGGCTTACCGGAGGCGAAGCCGCTCCCGCAATCCCGGCGATAGTCAGGCATTTGCAGGATCCAGCGGCGAAGGTGCGAAGCGGTGCAGCTTATGCGCTTGGCAGAATTAGCCCCGGCAACACCGCTATCCTTCCTGATTTGTTGCCGTTACTCCATGACGAAGACTTTTTCGTCCGGCAAACAGCCTTCTCGACTTTGCGCGCCTTAGAACCAGAAGCTTCCAGGACCGTAGTCGAGCTGCGAAGGTTGATGAAAGACTCGAACCCGGAATTGCAAGCCTATATTGCCGCGTATCCATTAAGCGACTTGGGTGCGCAGGCCAGGGCCGCGGTTCCCGAGCTTATAGTAGCGCTACATGACCCAAATCCCAAAGTGCGCAGATCTGCTATCGCAGCGCTTGGCAAAATTGGGGGTGAGGCGTCAGTCCCGGAACTAAGAAGCATGTTAAAGGGCTCAGATGATAGGATTACAGCTGCTGTTGCAGAGGCTTTGTCGTACATCGGACCGAATGCAAAAGGAGCGGTGCCTGACCTTAGAGCGCTATTATCGCATTCAGCCCCTGAAGTGAGAGGGCAGGCTGCTCTGGCCCTTGGTGAAATCGGTCGTGAATCGCGCTATGCTGTGCCGGAGATCAAGATACTGCTAGAAGACCCAGATGTGATGGTGCGATACGCGGCTATGTCTGCTTTGGCTAATATACAAACAGGCGAAGAGAATGGAAATTGAGAATCGGAGAGAGATGGGGGACGCTGCTTCCTATCTTCCTAACTAAGGCGGAGCCGCCGGGGAAGCCCGGCAGTTGTGTTTTTCCGACACTTCCTTGTAGGGAATGGCCTGCCATCAAGCCTCATCGGAGGCGTACAAGTCTCTAAGCTTCCAATTTGGAATCTTAAAGATGTGTGTGGCGGGGGGAGCGGTTAATTCCTAATAGGCCTCCGGGATGGATTGTAAAGCGGAATTTCAGTAGTATATTTCTATATGAATTTAATAAATACTGTCGTGGCATTGCTGCTTCTTCTCATGCTTAGTGGTAATCTGTGCGCGGGGCCGGCATCCGCAAGATTGTCCGCTTTGGCGTCGGAGTTGATAAGCGGCTATGAGTCTAAAGCGGGGAATGCCAAAAGCACCGTGGCGGTTTTCCCTTTCAATAGCGAAGTTAAATTGGAGAAGCAGCGCATAGGTTTTGCCGTCTCTGAGCTCATGGCGCACCGCTTTGTGGCTTCCGGGAATTTTACCGTGGTCGAGCGCGGGGAGATAGCCAGGCTGCTTGCCGAGCAGCGGCTGCAGGCTTCCGGCGCGGTGGACAGCGCCACCGCGGTGAAGCTGGGCAAGCTAGCGGGGGCGGGGACTTTGCTGCTGGGTAATGTCCTTAAAGTGGACGGCAAGTACCAGGTTAACGCGCGGCTTGTGAACGCCGAGACGGCCGAAGTTGTTGCCTCCGGATATGCCGAGCTGGAGGTGCTGGCGTTCGAAGATGACGCGAGAGTCTATCTCAACCTGGTCCCGGAGACGCAGGCTTTGGGGCTGTACTTCCTGACCAACCTGCGGTCAAACGCTAACGATCTGCCCGAGCAAACATACAACACGCCATTCGGTACCGAAACCATCAGCCCGAAATCATTCACCCTGAACATGCTTGGCGGCGGAATACGATATTCCCCATCCGCAAAAACTTTGGTGGATGTGGCCTACATGGGCAATGGCAGCGGGGCGAAGAATGATAATGGTCTTTACGGGCATTTAAAGGTTTCCTCTGTGCGCGCGCTTCTGGGCTATAAGGTCCGCAGCTCCGGCAGGCTAAGGTATTTCGTCGGCGGCGGCGGGACTTCCTACTCGCTGGACTGGACCGCCAAGACAACTTATTACACCCCGACGGTGTTTTTTCGGCTGGAGTTCCTGCCCCAGTCGCGTATCGGGCTGTCGGTCTCGGCTTTCTATGACTTTATCGCCAAGACCGCCACGCAGAATATTGACTGGGCCACCCCGCCGGTAGTAGCGCGCGGCGCGAAATTAAACAAATTCTCCATCGAGCCCACGCTGTCGGTATATTTTTAGCGAAATGCAACGCGAAGTCAGGAATCAAGACCTGCCCTTTTGCCCTGGCATGGTATTCTCGGGAGGAATATGAGACTTCTAAAGATCTTCACAATGGTGCTTGCGTACGGCTGCTTGGCGCAGAGTGTTTATGCCGGTCCCGCGTCCGCCAAATTATCCGGACTGGCTGATGAGTTGATCAATGGCTATCTGCAGAAGCCACAGGCCGCAAAGGCAACACTGGCTGTCTTCCAGTTTAACTGCGAGAAGAAACTGGAGGAGAGGCGGGTGGGGTTCGCGGTCTCTGAGCTGATGTCGCACCGGTTCGTTGCCGAGGGCACATTCAAGGTGGTGGAGCGCGGCGAGTTGGGTAAGCTGCTGCAGGAGCAGCGCTTGCAGGCGTCCGGGGCGGTAAATAATAGCGCGGCGGTCAGGCTGGGGATGCTGGCCGGGGCCGGCGTTGTTCTGCTGGGAAATGTGCAGCGTGTCGATGGAGATTTCCAGGTGAACGCGCGGCTGGTGAGCGTTGAGACCGGCGAGGTGCTGGCCTCCGGGTACGCGGAGCTTGAGGAGCGGGTATTGGAGGCGGACGCTTACGGGTACATGACCTCAGTGGCGCGCGCCCATCCCGTAGGGATATACTTTCTCTACAATTTCAGGCGCAGCGCAAACGATCTGCCGCGGAGCACGCGCAGCAGCTTTGGGGCGACTTACGAGTACGATCCCCACGCTTTCTCCGCTGGCATCCCCGGGATTGGGTTGCGGTATACCCCTTTTCGGAAGTTTCAGGTGGACTTTGCGTTCATAACTACAGGCCGGGCCGGAGTTAAATCTGCCAAGGAGACGGTAACCGGGTCCTGGTCGAATACTTCCGAGATGACTACGGAGATCTACGGGTATCGCGGTATACTTGCCTACCAGGGTGCGCTCTCTCCTCGCGTGAACTATGCGGCCGGCCTCGGGATAACCAAGTATAGCCTCAACTCCGACCGGGATTCGTACACCTCCCCATTGCTGCACACTAGGCTGGAGTATATTCTGCAGGGCAGGATAGGGTTGTCTTTGGCCGCGAATTATGACTTAACCAGAAAGACATTCTTCGGCGTGCCTGCGTTCGGGGATGTTCCTCTCCTTAAGCTGGACGCCTTCTCTGTGGAGCCATCTTTGTCGATATATTTCTAAAAGACGGGAACAATAATTCCTGATTGCGAACTTGGCCGCCGGCAATTCCGGCGGTTTTGTTTTTGGCCGACAGCCCCTTGTCGGGAAGGTCTGCTAGGATATATTATAGCGGCAAGGGCGGGGATGAAAGGGCTAATGCGGGCACAGGGTGATGCGGGATACTGCCGCCCGTAACCTGAGCGGCTCTTTTGTTTAAAATATGTGATTAAGTATAAGCGTCTAAACTTAACTATAAATATATATAATTAAACTTGAGGGCTTAATATGGATAAATTCAAAGCAGGGGGCCATAGGCAGCAGTACCAATACAAAAGCTTTCAGCCTTCCACTATAAATCGGGATTTCCGGTGGCAGGACAGGCGCATAGACCTGCTGCTTGAGGAAGCCGTCCGCTACCTGGGGGAGCTTAACGCGTATTCCGTATTAATACCGGATGTGGGCTTTTTTATCAGGATGCACCTTCTAAAGGAGGCCACAACCTCAAGTCGTATAGAGGGGACGCGCACCGGCATAGAGGAAGCTGTTCTGCCGTCGGAAGAAATACGGCCGGAGCAGCGTGATGACTGGGCCGAGGTGCAGAACTATATAAAGGCGGTAAGTTTTGCCGTAGGGGAATTGAAAAAGATCCCGGTTTCCATGCGGCTTGTGAAGGAAGCGCATAAAATACTGCTTTCAGGGGTGCGTGGTCATGGTAGATCACCCGGGCAAGTGCGAACCAGCCAGAATTGGATAGGCGGGTCCAGTATTTCTGATGCGTTCTTTATTCCGCCGCACCAGGACGATATCCCGGAGTTGCTATCCGACCTTGAAAAGTTCTGGCATAATGAGGAACTGCTGCTGCCGTCCCTTATAAAAATAGCCGTCTGCCATTACCAATTTGAGACTATTCATCCGTTCCTGGACGGTAATGGCAGAATAGGGCGCCTGCTTGTGCCGCTTCAGCTTGTGGAATCCGGCATTTTGCGTAAACCGGTCCTTTACTTGTCGGCTTTTTTTGAGAAGAACAGAAATTCGTATTATGATTCTCTCTCGATGGTGCGTGAGAGCAATAATATCGAGCAATGGGTCAGGTTTTTCCTGAATGGCGTGGCCGTTACCGCGAAGAACGGGAGAGAAACTTTTGAGCGGATTGTAACGTTCAGGTCCGAAGCCGAGAGGAAGCTTATGGGGCTGGGGAGGAAAACCAAGCCGGCCCATGCGCTGCTTATGCACATGTTCTCGCAGCCCATCGTTTCCTCGCAGCAGGTGCAGAAGCATCTTGATGTGAGCGCTCCTACCGCCAATGCGCTTCTGGCTGATTTTCAGCGCCTGCACCTGGTGCGTGAGATAACCGGCTTCTCCCGCAACCGGCTCTTTTCGCTGGAAGAGTACTTGAATCTGTTTAAATAGGCACTGCCAGCCCGCTCATTACGGCCGCGGTTGGGAGTAGGGGACGCTGATTCCTAATTCCTAATTTGCGAAGCCGCCGGGACGGCCCGGCGGTTTTGTTTCGGTAGAATTGGGAGATGGACGGGTTCATGAATTTTAGGAACAGGCTGCTGGCGCTGGTCTTGGGGCGGGGGGAGTTGCGGACCAGCGAAGAGATCTTCGCGGCGGCGCGCCGGCTGATGGCGGATCTGCGCGCCGCCGGTTTCGACGCTGCCGCGGAGGAGGTGCAGGAGGGTTTCTCCGGCCTGAACGGGCTTACCGACGGGTGGGCCTGCTTTCTGGAGCACCTGGAGAAGGCGGAAGGGCTACTGCCCGCCGGCATAGAGGATCTGCGCAGGGGAATGCGGGCGTTGATCCGCGCGGCGCGTTATGCCGTGTACCGGTAGGGGGGCGCCGGGGAAGCCCGGCGGTTTTATATAATCCAGTTCGGGTGGCAGGTGAGCCCGGCCCAAGGAGAGGATATGATCAAAAAAATTACACTGGCGCTGGCGGCTTCTTTTTTTGCGGCATGCGGGGCTCGCTCCGGTACCGAAACGTCCATGCCTTCTCTTTCCGGGCTGGTCTCGCTGGAGAACGAGTTGGGCGTTGGGGTGCTGCGCAACTTCAAAGGGCGCGAGAGTCTGGTAAAAGATTTTCAGAGCCCTTCCTTCGGGGAATGGACCCTCATAGTGGTGCGCGGCGAGGCGGATAAAAAACTGCCGGAACTGGCGCTTTATTCCTGTGGGGGCGGCGCCGCCGGTCAGTCCCGGGTAATGACCATGGACCAGTACGCCGAAGGTCTTAAGAACGAGCCCGCGCCCAAGCCCGCCGCTAATATGCTGCCCGGGGAGAAATGCCCTACGGTGGAGGAGCGGCTGGCGGGAATGCGGGCCGACCTGAAAAAGCACCCCGCGCTGGTCTACCGGTATTGTAAAGAATACCCGGCGGCCCTGGCGGCCAAATAACGGAGAAGTCCCGGCAGAGCCTGCGGGTGAAACCGCAATGGGGTCAGGTCTTTACTTTTGACCTTTGAAGCGGAGCCGCCGGGAGTCAGGTTTGTTTTTGCGGGATGTGGCCGCCGGAAATTGGCGGGACAGGGGATATAGACATTGAGTTTCTACTGGAATATTTTCGGGCCTTTAAATCTCGGGCTGGATCTGGCTATCGTGGTCAGTTTTTTCCTGCTTGCCCGCATCAACCGCAGGTTGCAAAGCGGCAAAGGTTGGTGGACCATACTTCGCCAGGCGGCTCTTGGCGCCATATTGCTTTGGACCATGGCGGGGCTGTACGTGGGCGGCATAGTGGGCGTGGCGCTGATGGCGAGATGTTCCTGGACGCTGTTTACGGTGGCGCTGCCTTTGCTGCTGGCGTATTTTGCGGTCAGGCGGGTCAGGTACCTGCTGCTCGCGCCGGCTTTATTGCTGGTCGGCTTCAAATATTACGGGGAGGTCATTGAGCCCGGCTGGGTGGAAGTGGAGCGCGCCGTTATAGCCGTGGAAGGGCTTAAAGCCCCGCTGAAAGTCGCGCACATATCGGACCTGCAGACCGACGGGATCGGGCCGATGCATCAGGCCGTGCTAAGCGAGGTTAACGGCTATTCCCCGGACTTTATCTTCTTTACCGGGGATATCCTAAACCACGCGAGCATACAGCCTCAGATAAAAGGATATATGGGCGGCTTCAAGAGCCGGCGCGGTTCCTTCTTTGTGGGCGGGAATGTGGATGACCTGTTGAACCTGCCGGAATTCCTTGAGGGGACGGGTTTTGCCCTGTTGGATGACAGCTACAGGAAGGTCCGTCACGAAGCCGGGACTGTCGGGATAGCGGGCCTGGGCCTGGATAGTTTCGCTGACCGGCCTTTGCTAAAAAAACTCCTGAGCGATATGGGCAGGGCGGATCTAACGCTGCTGTTAAGCCATGTTCCGGACGCGTATCCTAACGCGGCTGAACTGGGCGTGGACGCCGTTTTTTCCGGGCACACGCATGGCGGGCAGGTCTGCCTGCCCTGGTTCGGCCCTGTCCTCACCATGAGTGGGGTTCCCCGCAAGATAGCGGCGGGAGGGATACACCGGGTCAAAGAAACTTACGTGATAGTGTCGCGCGGTCTTGGTCTGGAGGGGCATGTGTCCCCAAGGGTCAGGCTCTTCTGCCGGCCTAACCTGCTCCTTCTCGAAATAAGGCCAAAGAAGTAGCGCGCTTACTTTTAAGAGCGTAGCCGCCGGGGAAGCCTGGCGGTTTTGTTTTGTAGAATTTGAGGGATGAAAGAGGCAACGGAGATCAGGAAGACGGAACTGCTGGACTGGTTTTATTATCTGGCGCCGGTGTGGCTGGCGCTGGAGGCTTTTGTCTGGCCGAATTTACGTGCGGGAGCGGTAGTGGGCGGCGGGCTGGCCGGGACCGTGGCCTTTTATGCGGTGGAATGGGGCATAGGGGTGGCGCTGTGGTACAGGCTGCGCTACGCGGGGCTGGCCGCGCTGGCCGAGAACGTTATCTGCCTGATATTGGTGCTTAAGTTTATTCTATTTACCCCTTTGGATACGGCCCTGGCGCTGGCGGACGATGTGCCATTGGCGGCCGGGACGGCGGCCTCTTACGCGGCTGCCCTTCCCGGCGCGCTGATGTCCATGGCGCAGGTGGGATTCAGACTGAAAAAACAGCTGTCTCATATGGGTTATGAAAAGCGTTGAGATAAATACTGCGCGGCTATTGCTGCGCACGGTCAGTGCCGGGGAGTGCGGTAAGCGGCTGGGGAGTTACTTGTGAAAAAATGCGATTGCCCGGAGGGCTACGTGGCTCTGCTTAAAAAACTAGCGACCGGGAAATCGGTGCTGTGGCTGTTCCTCCTGACGATGGCGGTCTACTCTCTGATGTTATTCTGGTCCATGCCTCGGGTCTTGGCCGGAGCGCCGGAGATGCGCCTGTTCGACATGTCGCCTTCCGGCTACTCGTACTCTCAGGCGCTCTCTTTGCTGGGCGCCCTTGGGAAGACCGGCAGGGCGGCGTATCTTTTTCCCCAGCTTGCGCTTGATTTCATCTATCCGGGACTGTTCGCTGCCTGCTATTCCCTGATGCTGGTATGGCTCTTCTCCCGGAGATTCCCTCTTGCCTCCCCTGTCTTTCATCTGGCGCTGTTCCCCTTCTTGGCCGGACTTGCCGATTATACTGAGAATGTACTGATAATTCGTATGATAACCGGGTTCCCCGACATCTCACCTGGCCTTGTTTCTGCCGCCAGTGCGGCTACGGTCCTGAAAAGTATCCTTACTTCGATTTGCTTAACAGCTGTTCTCTGCGGATCATTGCTGCTGCTAAAAAAAAGAACCGTCCCACCTGATCAAGGAGGGGCAAGAGGCAGTGCATCCCGATAGCTGTCATAAACGCCGCACCTCCCCTCGAAAGATCGCTGCGATCCGCACTGGAAATAGCGCAAAAATTATCAAGACAATTCGGTACGGCAGTTATTATCATGGTCATATGCCGATAATGGGATACGTCGAAAGGATATGCAAAGCGGTGGATGAAGCGGAGCTGCGTTTGCCTGAGGGGTTAACGTTGGAGGAGGCGGCGCGGCTGGCGTATATGTCGCCATTCCACTTCCACAGGGTATTCCAGGCTGTCGCGGGCGAAACCTTCGCTTCCTATCAAAGACGCAGGCGCTTGTCGCTCGCGGCAGAGCGCCTGCTTTCCACCCGGGACAGACTCATCGACATATCACTGGACAGCCTCTTCGGTTCTCAGGAATCCTTCAGTCGCGCTTTCAAGAAGCAGTTCGGGGCAGCCCCGGCCGCTTTTCGACGGGCCGGCAGAAGAAAGCCTGTACGCGAGCGAGGAATGCTGACCGCGGCACAGTTAACACACAGGAGAACGACCATGACGATGAAACCTGAAATAGTAGAGTTGAACGACTTTGGAGTTGTAGGCGTAAAATTTACGAACACGCTAAAGAACAATAAATTGTCTAAGGCTTGGAAGAGCTTCTCCGCAAGGGTCGGGGAAATAGAGGATCTCACACAACCGCCGTCTTTCTGCGGGCTTTCTCTTAACATGCACGCCAATGGGGCGTCGGACTTTAGCGATGAGACTCCGTATGAGGCGATGATCGCGGCGAGAGTGCGCTCTTCCGGAAAGATCCCGCAGGGGATGACGCGACATATTGTGCGCGGAGGTCGTTATGCCAGGTTCGAGCACAAGGGGGAACCTTCCTCGCTGAGGCTGACCTATAATTACATATACGGCGTATGGCTGCTCAGCAGTGGTCTGCAACTGGATGAGCGCGATGATTTCGAACTCTACGATGAGCGTTTCCTGGGTCCGGACAACCCGGACAGCTCCATGTTCATTTATATCCCGGTGAAATAACGGCCGGAAATTCGGGAGATACAAGGGGGGGTAGGGGACGTTCTTAACTATCGGACTATTGTGGATGCAAAACCGCCGGGACAGCCCGGCGGTTCTGTTTTTTGAGGGAGTACTGGGGGGGGCTGCTTACCAGGCTACTTCTTCGTAAGAGTTCTTTGCGAGCTGGCACTTGGGAGGGGCGTCCATGCAGCCGGCGCTGGTTAGGGTGATCGTGCATGAAGCTTTGACGCAGTCTTCCCTGACGCCTGCGGCGGCCAAGGCCTGGTAGATGTGCTTAGCCGCGCTGCCATCCTTGATGGCGACGTTGCCGGACAGTTCGGACGAGGGTTTGTGGTACCCGAGGGAGCAGTCAAATTTGCCATCGGCCTGAGCGCAGGAAATGTCGTGTACGGAGATGGTGCGTATGTCCAGGCTTTGAGACATTTCCACCCCGGCATTGGTCAGCGCATTCAGCAGGTTCTTTGCTGTCTCGCCGGTGAGCTCTTTGCTTGGGCATGTCCGGGCGTCGGTAGCCGCGCAGTTCTGCCAGGCGTCAGTTTCCGCTCCCGCAGAGGCTCGAATGGGATGATGGGTGCAGCCTTGAAAAAATAAAACCACGGGCAGCAGTAATCCGGCTGTCTTCATAATAGTTTTCATATATTGGTCTCCTTGGGAAATTATATCAAGATGGGGGATAGAGGAGTAATGGAAAAAGGCTGCTACCTTTTTGCCGGGAGGGGGTATGCCGAATCCGCCGAGGATAGCTTATCCGGGAGCTCTGTATCACATTGTCGGGCGCGGCAACGACGGGCGGAAGATCTTTCCGGATGACTTTGATCGGCGGCGCTATCTGGGATTTCTGCGCGGAGGGGATAGGGGAGGCTGATGGCTATGTGACTATTTATTGATGCCCATGCGGAACTGCCGGGGAAACTCGGTGGTTTTGTTTTTAGTAGAATTTCTGGAAGATATAGGGGGAGTTGAGAATGACCGTTTCTTGCATCTTTCTGGTGTGGGCGGCTACGGCCAGGGCCGGCGATGCTGTGGCGCCGCGCCGGGCGGAGCCGACTATGGACGCGCGCCCGGTGTCCATCGGGGATTTTGTCGCTTACCTGAACACGCTGCTCCCCAGGGAGGGTGTGAAAGTGACCTGCCCTCCGGTCAGGAGCGGGGCGCTGGGCCAATTGGAGCCGCCGGACGAGATAAAGCGGCTGGTAAGGGCACCCAGTTATTGGCTCGAGCTTGGCGAAGACGGATTTTACCTTAACGGATTGGATAGTTCGGAGGCTGTGCTCAATGTGACGTGGGCCGGCGCTGACGCGTATTGCCGCTCCAGGGGAAAGGTTCTGCCCGCGGAAAAGAAATGGGAGGAGGCCTGCGCCGGCGGCGGAAAGAATTTTGTGGTTACAGCCAAGAAGGAATGGACCGCGGATAGTTACAGCCCGGGCGCTTCCGGGCCCGCTGGCTGCGCCGGTAGCGCGCAGTTGCGGGCAGTAAGAGGTGGCGCAGATGCCCGCGGAAAGGTGAAGTGCTCTTCCCGTTACGGGTTAAAGCCTGAAACGGCTGTCATGAATTTAACCTTTCGGTGCATGTCTGAACCAAAGTCGGAAGTCCCAGATATTTAGGTTGGAGAAAGAGTCCGTAAAACATGAGACGCCGATTCCTAACTAAGCCGCAGGGGAAGCCCGGCGGTTTTGTTTTGGGGGTTTGATAGAATATGGGCATGGACTTAAAAGAAGCGTACGGGGAGGTTTCCCGGAGGCTGGACAGGCTGGACTTCGGGATGCTGCTGCCCGGTTTACACCGCTATCCTTTCGCCCTGCACACTGAGGCTGAGGTTTGCTTGGGTGACAGGAACTTCCCCAATGAGGGACGCTTCCTGGCTAATACCGCCATGGAGTTCGAGGGCCGGCAGATGGCGGTGTGGCGCCTGTCCGCTACTCAGCAAAACTACGATACCCTGGCCGCGAGTCTCGTGCACGAGATGTGTCACGCTTTCCAGGTGGAAACCAAGACCCAATTCCCGGATTTGATATTCGGGGCATTTTACCCGCGGAATCTGTCCAATTATACCGCTAAGTACGTGGAGAACCTGCTGCTTGCCGGCCTGCTCTATGATTTCGACCCGGTGAAATGGGACGATTTATTGAGCCTGCGCGCGCGCCGCCTCATGAGCATGCCGGAAGCTGTCCGATACGAGCAACTGACGGAGGGGATAGAAGGGCAAGCGAAGTATGTGGAACTGAAGGCGCTGGCCAAGCTTTCCCCGGGGCAGCACTCCTCGGCTTTATCCGGACTGGCGGCCAGCCTGAAGGATCAGAGGACTGTGTTCGACGCGCGCCGCAGCTGCTACGACTCCGGGGCGGCGTTCCTGACCATAGCGGAGGCCAATGGGCGTCTGTTGCCTGCACCGGCCAGTGAGTTGGGAACGGCCGATGCCGAGCCGCTCGCAGGCGGCCCGGACCTTAGCGCTGAATTTCAAAAGTACTTCGCCACCATAGACGCGCTTGTGGCCGGCGCGCTGGGCAGGGCCGATAAGGTGGAAGTGACGGGGAGAAAACTGCTCGGCTTTGACCCGTACAATGTGCGTTCTTCCGGGAACCGGCTTTACCACCCGAATTTCATAATGTGCGGAGACAGCGAGCCGCAGGTTATCATGGGAACCTTTGTCACCGTTATGAAGGAGCAGACCCGTGAACTGGAAAGCGTGTACAAAGTCCGGCCCTGAGTCGGCTAGCACGCAAAACCGCCGGGGAAGCCCGGCGGTTTTATTTTTGCCCGACAGCTCCTTGTCGGGTTCGTCTGCTAGGATATTCTGGCGGCAAGGGGGGCATATGAAAGGATTAATCCCTTTAGAAATAATCGAGCAGAAAATATTGCTTGTTCGCGGACACAGGGTGATGCTGGATAAGGACCTGGCCGAGCTATACGAAGTGCGCACAAAAAACCTGAACAAAGCCGTTTCAAGGAACATCGATAGTTTTCCCGTAGATTTTATGTTCCAGCTTACAGCAGAAGAGTACAGGTCTCTAAGGTTCCAATTTGGAACCTTAGAGAGAGGGGCCCACTCGAAGTATTTGCCGCGGGTATTTATGGAACAGGGTGTTGCGATGCTCTCCAGCGTGCTGAAAAGCAAGCGGGCCCGGCAGGTTAATATCCAGATCATGCGCGCATTTGTCAGGCTGCGCCAGCTGCTCAACACTCACAAAGAATTGGCCCGCAAACTGGACGCCCTTGAGAAAAAATATGACGCCCAGTTCAAAAGCGTCTTCGACGCCATAAAAGCCCTGATGCAGCCCCCTCCCGACACCGCCACGGACCCCAAGCCCGTCCGTGGCTTTAAACCTTAGCGTCAGGGGATGCTGATAGGAAGCCCGGCGGCTTTATTTTTATACAATAATCCGGAGAGGGCCGGTCAGCGGGGATCTGGGGGATAGTTATGATGATTCTTATTGTGGACGATGACAAGGACGGTCTTTTCCTGACCGGTGCCATGGTGAAGCAGTGCGGCTACACTCCGGTAACAGTATCGGACGGAGCCCAGGCGCTCTCCCTTATAGCCGACATGGATATACGGGTGGTCATAAGCGACTGGGAGATGCCGGGCTTTACCGGCATCGACCTGGTGCGGGCCCTGCGCGCCGACAGGCTGCGGCCTTACGTTTATTTCATCGTGCTGACCGGCAAGAGGGTAGGCAGCATTAACTTTATGGAGGCCATGGACGCCGGGGCGGACGACTACATGGAAAAGCCCGCGCACAGGGACCTTCTGAAGGTCAGGCTGCGCGTAGCGGAGAGGATACTGAAGCTGGACATGCAGATGAAGGACTTAAGCAGGCTGGTCCCGGTATGCTCCAGCTGCCGGCGCGTGCGCCGCGACGACCAGGCGTATGAAAGCATCGAGCAGTATATTTCCAAGAATTCCGAATTCAAGTTCTCTCACGGCATCTGCCCGGAGTGCATAAAGAAGCTGTATCCGCAGATCAAGTAGGCAGAGGGACGCTGCTTCCTATCTTCCTAACTCAAGCCGCCGGGACAGCCCGGCGGTTTTGTTTTGGTAGAATAGGCATATCAGGATACGGAGCGTAAATTAGTCATTGAGTCATCAGCGTCTCCTTGCCGCACGCTGGGCAGTGGTCAAGAATCAAGACCTGACCATATTCTGCTCTTGGAAACGAGCTAGAAGAGGGAGGGGATTGTAACCGAGAGAAACATTTTAGTCTTAATAACTAGCCGCGCCGCTTACATAGCCGGGCTGTTTTTTTTGTTTCTCTGCCTGCGCATTTTTATAGGATTATTTATTTTATGATGCAATTCTTAAGATTGAGGTTTCTAACTTCTCTGATTCTAAAAACTTATAATCGGATTGAAAACTCAAAGATTGCTCTGGGATTGCTCGGGGCATTTGTAACGTCGTTTTTGGTTTCGAATCGCGATATTTATCTCCAAAGAGAGGCGACCTTTCAACCACAGCGTGCAATTCTTCTGAGTAAATGTGAGAAATTGAAAAATGAAATTGAGGTCCCGTTAGTAAATATGACCCGGGGCTATATTGATTATTCTATCGATATCGAAGGGGGGGTCATCGGGGAGCCCAACATACACCCAGTTGTTCCTGGGTATATTCCTCAAGAGAAAGAAGAAGAGATTAAGTGGAAAATCCGGAAAGAACAGGAACCGCTTTTTAAATTAATTAAGGATACCAAGGAAGAGCGGCAAAATATACTCCACATAATTCAAAATTACACAATTAATCCACAAATCGAGAGAGAATGGGCTGTGATTGACGTCGCCTTATCTCTTTTGCCGATGGAGGATAGGTTTATCTCTGGCCTTTGGATGAGGCATGAGGCTTTAGATAAAAATTTGAGAACCGTTGCGGAGTGGAACCAATACATACATACAAGTAAAGGGAAGCATGAGAGTGATAAATTTATTAAACGTAGCCCCATGGCATTCCGGGCTTATTTCTTTCAATACTTTATCCGGAAGCATTTCAATAAGATGACACGGCTGATTCTTGTGGAGCAGACAGGAGGAGACAGTTATGTCCCAGTGTGGCTTAAATTTCCGTCGCCCAAGGATATTCCTGTGGTTTCAAAAGAGGCCAGTATCAATGCAATTCTTGAAGAGCATGATAGTTTTAGAAAAGAATACCTTTCGGAAATTGAACGCAGAAGCATCGGTATCCATACCTTTTAAGATTTTGGGGTGATAGGGGACGCTGATTCCTAATTCCTAATTGTGAAGCCGCCGGGGAAGCCCGGCGGTTTTGTTTTGTAGAATTTGAATATGAAGAAGGAAGCTTTGCTGGTGAGCGCTTGCTTACTGGGGGAAAAGTGCCGGTATGACGGGGGCAGCCAGTACTGCGCCGGGGTTATGCGGCTGGCGGAGCACTATGAGTTCGTGCCGGCCTGCCCGGAAGTGCTGGGGGGCCTGCCTACTCCCCGCCCGCCTTCGGAGATACTGGGGGACCGGGTGATCGCCATAGACGGCGCGGACGTTACGGCGCAATTCCGGATCGGCGCGGAACGCGCCCTGGCCATGGCGCGCAAGGCCGGGGCCATGAAGGCGCTGCTTAAGTCGGGCAGTCCGTCCTGCGGCCGCGGGCTGGTGCACGACGGCCTCTTCTCAGGCAAAATGGTGCCCGGTAACGGCGTAACAGCGGCCTTGCTGGAGAAAAACGGTATCGCCGTTTACACTGAACTCGATTTTGCGCCTCTGGAACGTTGATTGCTGAGCCGTCGGGGAAAAAACTCGGAGTTGTGTCTGTAAACCTTCGAACGCGCTGCCCCCATTCTGTGACGCATAGCGCAGAAAATCGACTTTTGAGACGTTCCCCGGTTCCGCCCAGGTCATCTTGTGGTATATGGCTTATGTCAAAATATGAAAGATTCCGACAGGAATGCGGACGAAAAGAGCCGCTGAAGGGACTTTTGGTGCGCCAAGCCGTGCCGACGGATGTCTCCGGCATCGCTGCCGTTAGCGCAGAGCGCTACGGCAAACCGATTGCGCAATTCGAAGAGAAGATACACGGGGAGTTGCAGGCGGCCGCGGCGGGGAGAAGCGTGCTTTTTGTGGCCATTGCCGAAGGTGTCGTTGTCGGTTTTGCAAGGTGCCGCTACATGGATACTGCCGCCGCGCCGGTGAAATTCCCTAGCCCTTCAGGGTGGTACGGGTTGGGAATAATAGTGCAGAAGTTGTACAGGGGGCGCGGCGTAGCTCGTGCGCTCTCCGACTTCCGGGCCGCTTGGCTGCGCGATGAGGCCGGGGCCGACCGCCTATACTCTTTTGTCAGTGCGGAGAATCCTGTCTCGCAAAAGATGCACGCTGACTTTGGTTTTCAGGCTGTGGCGGAAGGGGCGGGTTTCCTGAATGTCTCTTTCGACTGCGGCCGCGGTATCCTGTATTCCCTGGAACTGAAACAGGGGAAGGGCCCGTGAATTCGCAAAAGGCAGCGGCAGCCAGAGGAGCGAGCCGCCGGGGGAGCCCGGCGGTTTTGTTTTGGTAGAATGGGAATATGGTCAGAATCATATTTGTCGGGGTGTTCCTGGGTTTTTTCGCGCTGAATACGCTGCAGGAGAAGGGCTTCAAGGCGCGCGGGCTGGAGACCGACGGCGAGAGGCCGGTGGCCAAATGGCTTTTCGTGCTGGGCAAGTTCTCGACTATCCTGTGCTGGGCGGCCGCGTTCGCTCAGGCCTTAGGGCTGAACCTGCGGCTGGTCGCGGTGCCGCCCGGTTTTGAGGCCGCCGCGGCAGGGCTGTTCCTGGGCGGCTTCGTGGTGCTGGGGCTGGCCTACCGCGGCTTGGGGGACGCCAACACTACGGGGCTGCCGAAAGCCGGCACGCAGTTGCGCACCGCCGGCATCTACGCCTATTCGCGCAATCCGCTGTACCTGGGCCTTTACCTGATGACGGTCGGCGCGGTGATCTATTGCGGCTGCGTCGTAGTGCTGGTGCTGGGCATTGCCGCCGTGACGGCGCATCACCGCATAGTGCTGGAGGAGGAAAAGTTCCTGCTGGCGCGCTTCGGGGCGGCTTACGAAGAATACAAAGGGCGCGTCAGGCGCTACTTTTAGCGGTTTGGTATATGAAGCTGGAACCTTTGCCGGTTCAGGAGGCTAAAACATGTTCCCTTTTACATACGAACTTTCCGGTGAAGGACTTGAGGTTAGATTCGGGCCGTGGGTAGTGCGCAGGATATATTATAGCGACATGACCGGCGCGGAAGCGGGTTACGCGTTCTGGAACGAACATTGGTCTAATTTCTGGCCATGGGAACATATCACTATAAGGCGCAAGACCGGCCTGATAAAAAATTTCGTGATAAACCCGCCTGACCGGGACCAATTCTTAAATGAGCTGAGGCTGAAGATCGGGGGGGATAGGGGACGTTCTTAACTATTGGACTATTGTGGATGCGAAGCCGCCGGGCTTTCCCGGCGGCTCTGTTTTGGGCGGAATCGGGCGGCTGGCCGTTTCGGGTCAGCGCTTGTCCCAGTTTATTTCCGAGCTAAGTTCGAAGGGGGACGGCCCGCCGAGGGCGGAGGCCGGGACTTCCAGCTCCACGGTCCGCAGGCTCTTTTTGCCGTCCAGGTAGTTCAGCAGTTCCATGCCGCTCATCACCAGGTCAGAGCCCTTCAGCTTTACGGCCATCACCACGCCCTGGGTGGTCTGCCTGAGCGCTTCCGCGGTGAGTTCCCTGCCGAAGATGGACGCGGCCGCTTTCTCTACGCCTTTGCCGATGCCGGCCTCCAGGGCCACGCAGCCCTTGCTCACGCCGGGCACCTTGCACCAGGGGACCAGCACCACTATGGTGGCGCCGGCGTTGGCCGCCATCACCACGCCGCTGGGGTTGCACTGGAAAGTCTCCTGGGTGATGTTCATGCCGCCCAGCATAATGAAGCCGGCGGGGCCGGCCATCATCAGGCCGTTCATCATCACGAATTTGCCGAGGTAGGTGCCGGTCAGGCCGGAGCCTACCGCGTCGATGGCCTGTCCGACATAATTGAGGGGGTGGCCGTTCTGGGCCAGCCAGGCGTTGACGCTGCCGCGCATGTCGTAAACGTCCTTCCAGGCTATCTTCACGGTGTCGCCGGGGCTGGCGGCCAGTTTGTCCGCCACCAGGTCCTCGGCCAGGCCGCGCACTACGGGTTCTTTCTGGAGCGCGGGAGGTATTTTGGAAACGTCGAGCAGCTGCTGCACGGCCGTGTCGAGGGTGCAGAAGCGCTTCACCTCTTCGGCCGCGGAGGCCGGGGCGGGAAAGGCTGAAAGGGTCAACAGGGGGATGAGTAAAAGGGCGACGTGTTTTGTGAATTTCATCGTATATATTATGACAGACCCGCGGTTCCGGCGTATGGGCCCGAGTGCCTTGAAAGCGGCGTATTACGGCCCATCCCGGAGTGGGCCTTTTGGACTCTTCCGGGAGAGCCCGGCGGTTTTGTTTTAAAAAGCGTTTGCTATACTTAAAATGATGACAACAACCACAGGGAGCGACCGCCCCGCGTTCAACCCGCGGCTGGCCTGCCCCTGGCCGCGGCGGCCAAGGCTGGTGAACGCCGTGCAGATAAAGCCGGCGGAACTGGACAGTTGGGTGATACACCAGGACGACGAGGTCATAGTCATAGACAAGCCGGGAGAACTGATCTGCCACCCGTCCAAGGACGGCCCCTGGTCCAGCCTCTCCGGCGCGGTGCGCGAGCGCTTCGGCCTCGAGTCCGCCCACCTGGTGTTCCGGCTGGACCGCGAGACCAGCGGCGTGGTCGTTTTCGCCAAGCACCCCGCGGCGGCGGCGCGCCTGCAGGGCGCCATGCAGCGGCGGCAGGTGGGGAAAACCTACCTGGCCATAATGACGGGCGAATTTTCCGGGCCGGCGACGGTGAACCAGCCGCTGGGCCCCGACGAAAGCAGCCCGGTGTACTGCAAAACCGGCGTAAGGCCGGACGGGCAGGCCGCGGTGACGCACTTTGCCCCGCTCGCCAGCGGCGGCGGCTTTACGCTGGCGCGCGTGACCACCGAAACCGGCCGCATGCACCAGATCCGGGCCCACGCGCAATGGCTGGGCCACTGCCTGGCGGGGGATAAGATCTACGGGCCGGACGCGCGCTGCTACCTGGACTTTCTCGACCATGGCTGGACGCCCGCCCTGGAAGAAAAACTGCTGCTGCGGCGGCAGGCCCTGCACTGCGCCGAAATAGATATGCGCAAGGCCGGGCTGGAGCGCGTCTTCTGCGTGCCGCTGCCCGCGGACCTGCGCGCTTTCTGCGCCGCCCGCGGCCTGCCGGTACCTGCCGGGATTTAAGGGGAGAGCAAAAGAGGATAATGTTATGACTCAATTCATCAGAACCGGTGTCTTTGCCGCGGCGTCCGTAATTTACCTGTCCTGTCCGCTACTTGCGGAGGCCGCCGCCGGAAATGCCAGTTCCGGCACGGTGGCGCTCACGCCCAGCCCGCTGGCCAGGCGGTACACCGAGGGCGAAACGCTGAATTACAGGATTACCGGGGCCGGCGTCAATAACGGCCCCGGCTACTACGGCGAGGCCGCTTCCACGGTAAAAAAAAGCGCGGAGGGCGTATTCTACGAGGAGCTCAAGTGGTCCAAAGTCCGGGAGCTGGGCCAGGAAGTGAAACTCCCCGAGGATTTCAGGCAGTACGTGTCGCTGGAACCGGCCTTTAAACATGTAATGCCGGGGCTGATGTACAGCCCGTTCCTGGATTCTTTCAATTTCTACGTCGACCTGATGCTGGCGATAAAGCAGCCTGCCATCCGCAAACCGGGAGACCGCGCGTATATAAAAAGAAGCCTGCCGAATTCCTGGGCGTACGGCGCTACGCTGGTGGGTTACGACTGCATAGATTTCGATATAACCTTTACGGAACTTAACGAGTCCAGCGGCACCGCCTCCGTGCTGGTAAAACATGTGCCTCCGCCCGCCGGCTGCAGCACGAAGCCGCCCGCCGACTGGATGAACAAGCCCGTCCTGGACACCGCCAACAACTTCTTCCAGGTCAAGAAGACCAGCGAAGGCAAATACAGCGTGATGGTGGGCAAAGAATTCTTCAATGTGGACGTCCGGCTCGCCTTGCCGTCCGGCAGGATCCTGTCCGCCGTGATGTATAACCCGGTGGAAGGTGTCGCCAGGGTCTGCTCCGACGAGAAGCTTTCCGATTGCGGCGCTCCGGAGAAGTTCTCGCTCGTAAGGAACATTACGATGGAGCTCGCCCCGTAGCGCGCGCCGCCGCCCGACTTCCGGGAGCGGGCGGACCGCCGGGGCGGCCCGGCGGTTCTGTTTTGTAGAATATCAGGATATGAACGACGAGAAACCTATAGCCCTGCAGGCGTATGAGGCGCTGGCCGACAGGTATTCCGCCCTGGCCGAGAGCAAGGCGGAGAACGGTTATATAGAGCATCCCGCCATGAGAGCTCAGCTGACTGATGTCTCTGGGCTATCCGTGCTGGACGCGGGCTGCGGCCCGGGGTTCCTCTCTTCTTACCTGGCGGTTAAAGGGGCGAAAGTCACTGGGTTCGACGTAAGCCCGCGGATGATAGAGCTTGCGCGCACGCGCACGGCCGGCGCCGCAAAATTATTCGTCGCCGATATGTCGGGCGATATCCCGGAGCTCGGCGCCGGCGAGTTCGATATAGTGGTCTCCTCGCTAGCCATAGATTACGTGAGGGACTGGACGGTCCCGCTTAACACTTTCCTCCGCGTGCTTAAGCCGGGCGGCATCCTCGTCTTTTCGGTGCAGCATCCGCTGGGGGCCTTCCTCTGGTATAAACCGCCGTCGGCTTTCGGGGTGCAGTACGTCGAGGCCCAATGGCGCGGCTTCGGCGGCGCCCCGGTGACCGTGCCGGATTATTATCGGTCGTTCGAGGAAATGATTAACCCTTTGGTGGCCGCGGGTTTTGTCGTTGAAAAGATAGTGGACGCCAAACCCATCCCCGCGCTAAAGGAAACCGCGCCGGAGCTTTTCGCCAAGTACAGCCGTACCCCGACGTTTATGGTCATAGTGGCGAAGAAAGCTGGGGCATAGGGGGGGGGGCGGTTTTCACTATTGGACTATTGGAAAGGCGAAGCCTCCGGGAGGGCCCGGCGGTTTTGTTTTGTAGAATTATAAGGCGATTCCGAACAAGAGAGGGACATGGCTATACTTCTTTGGTTGCTCGCCGCGTACCTGGTAGGCTGCCTGAACGGCGGCTATTACGCCGTTAAGCTTAAGTCGGGCGGGGATATACGCGCGCTGGGCAGCGGCAATGCCGGCGCCACCAACGCCGGCCGCGTGCTGGGCAAGCGCGCGTTCCTGGCGGTGATGCTTTTCGACGCGGTGAAAATGCTGGCCGCGCTCAAGCTGGCCGCCCTGCTGTTCCCGGGGAATTCGCTGATGCCGGCCCTCACCATGCCCGCCGTACTGCTGGGGCATATTTTCCCGGCCCAGCTGCGCTTCAGGGGCGGCAAAGGCATAGCCAGCCTGGTGGGGGCGGCCGCCTACCTGTTCAACCTGCCGCTTATCGTTTTCACGGCCCTGCTTTTCCTCGCGCTGTACGCGGTCACGAGGAGGTACTACTACTCCGGGCTGGCCGCGCTCGGCGTACTGCCGCTGTCCTACCCTGGTTCCGCCTGGCTGCTGGGGCGGCCGGTGGATACGGCGATGTGCGTCAGCCTGGCCGCCGGCCTGGCTCTGATACTGGCGGTCAGCCTCAGGGCGGACCGCACGGTCAGGGACGCGGCCAAGCGGGCGGAAAAAGCCCCCCGATAGGGGACGTTCAGTCCTGATTCCTTGTTTAAATACCGGTCCGGTACTTTCGGGATCGGGAATCAACGTCCCCTTAGGTCTAGGGGCGCAGGATGGAAATATGGGCAGGGTGGTACATTTGAAGTTGCTGGTTTGCATGGTAACAAATAGGCGGGCGGGGATGAGCGGTTGACGGCAGTCAGTCCCGTCAGGGAGGGCCAAAAGAGCGGCGGCGGGTGGGCCTTTCGCTTCTATTGGGGGGCCGGGGATATTCGATATGATTTGTTCAGACAGCAGAAAGGAGACCTGAACAAATGAAAAAGTTTTTATCCGTATTCGCGCTCGCACTGTTCTCGGCGGTGGCCGCAGTGGACGCTTCCAATTACCCGCCGGATTACACCTACCAGACGGTGCGCGTGGTCGCCAAGGGGCCGGCCGTCATAGCCACCGTGAACAGCGGCATCATGAGCAAGCTGGTCATCGGCTACAAGGGCAAAGGCATCCTGGGCGGCCGCGACCGGATACAGGCGGTGGTGCGCATAACCTCGGTGGAATACTATTCCGGTTACCATAAGACCGTAGAGCGCGTCATAGACCTGCCCCGCGAATGGAACGGCACCGGCTACATGACCGCCGGCTTGAGCTATTACGACTTCATCCCGCAGGGTTTTGCCGGCGCGTTCAGCAGCATAGAGGTGGCCTTCTTCTCCGGCCCGCAGTGGGATTCCAATTACAGCGCCAACTACACCGCCAGCATGGACGAGTTCTTCAAAAGCCCGGTGCAGTTCACCTACAAGCACGGCGGCGGCCCCGACATAGAGATCCCCTGCTGGGACTTCATAGTGGCCCAGATGCGCAAATAGCGGAAGCCGGACTTCCCACCGAAACCGCCGGGACAGCCTGGCGGTTTTGTTTTGGTAGAATGTTGGCATGGGGGTCAAAAGTCAGAAATAAAAGCCCGGTTAAGGGCAGGACGCCGTCTTCCGTCCTCCTAAATTATGAACAGATATGAGAAGTTCTGAAAGTGTCGTTGCGCAGCATAGAGGAGACAAACTGGCCCTATGAAACTTTTCTTTTTGATAACCGCAGCCGCCCCGGCCTTCGCTTTTCTCGGACTGGGGCCGTACGGCAACGTTCCCGGTGAGGTGGTGGACGTCCCGGCTTTTAAATCCGTGACGGACATCGTTGTTATATCCGGGGCGACAAAGTATCCGCAGGCCCAGGAAAAACTTCTTAGTGAACTGGAAGGGAAGTGGCTAAACGATGCGTGCTGGCATATTATGGGGCACGAAGAAGCCAGGACGAAATTTCAGCATGGGCCGGCCCCGGCGCCATCAATAAGAAAATGGGGCGCCGGCAGCGCTTTGGAAGGAGCGGTGTTTAAAACCATCCCTGAAAGGAACTCCGGAACCGGCGTTTTGATATTCTGGGTCACAGAGTGGGAAGGGACCAGATCCCGGGCGATCACACCGATTGCGGACGCAGCGGAGACCTATGTCGATAAACCGCGGCGAAAGCGGCAAAGGTACAAGACCAAGTTTGAGCCCGAAGTCCCGCCCTATTCCCGAGTAGCAGCGGCGCAGCTTTTTGACAGCAAAACCGGCAAAGAGCTGTGGCGGGCCTATAAAACCATGGGGCGGATCTTGAATGAACAGCCCTCTGAAAACCGGGAGGCTAGAAAAGAGCAGGCGCAGTTTGAATTTCAGGAATTCGCGGAATTCTTTGATTCGGCTTTGGCTTCCCCCGAAAATATGGAGGGTTCGTGCGCTTCTACGGGCAAAACGCCCGCCTATCTGGCCTCTTCCTCGAAACAGAAAACGCCTTCTATCGACGAGACGATGAAAAGATTGCAAAGCGGCGATGGCGAGGAGCGCGCCGCAGCCGCAAAGGCGCTCGGGGAGAGGGGCGGCGACGCCGCGGTGGACGCTCTGATCGCGACTCTTAAAGATGAGAATCCAAAAGTGCGGGGCACGGCGGCCAAGGCCTTGGGTATCATCAAGGATGAGCGGGCTGTGCCGCCGCTAATCGCCCTGCTTAATGACGGGAGCAAGTACGTTCGCGCCCTGGGAGCGCAGGCCTTGGGCGTGATCGGTGACGGCCGCGCCAATGGTCCGCTTAAAATACTCGAGAATGATAAGGAAGAATTGGTGCGCAAAGAAGCCGGGATCGCATTGAAGAAATTGTGGGGAGACCCCTCGGATCTGGATATGGACCTTAATATGGACGTCAACATGGAGGGGCTGAACCTGGGGGAGAGATAGGGAACGTTCATTCCTAATTCTTAACATTGCCGCCGGGAGAGCCTGGCGGTTTTGTTTTGGTAGAATAAGAGGCTGAGTTCTGTTCAGGGGCAGCCTATGCGAAACAAATTAATTGAACGGGCAATGCTGGCGGGGCTGTTCCTGGCGGCGTTCCTGTGCTGGTTCATACTTTACCGCGCGGTGACGGTGCCCGGCTCCAGCGTCTGGGGCGCGCCGATAACTATCTTCTTTATCCTGCTGGTGGTCTTCTACCTGAGCACGGTACTCGTCAGGCGGACCGCCTACCTGGGCGCGGTACTGGCCGCCGCGGTGCTTCAGAGTATTTTCTTCGCGGCTACGCCGCTGCATTTCGCGCTGCTGCTGCTTTCCGCGGGCGGCGTTTATTACGCCATGCGCAATGTGCGGGCCAGCCTGGAGCACTCGCTAAAGCTCAGTTTCTTTAATTCGTTCATGAACGGGCGCAGTTATCTGGTGCTGGCGCTGATCATAGCTATCACCAGCCAGTATTACGCCCTGGTCAGCAGGGCCGGCAGGGAGGTGAATCTGCCTACCTTCGAGATCAGCAGGGATGTCGCGTTCTCCCTCGGTAAACTGTACGGCCGCTTAAACCCTAAATATTCCTTTTTCTCGTCCGCGCGGGAAATGACCGTCGACAACTATATACTGCAGAGTCAGAACGCGGTTGTTCCAGGGCCGGACGCCGGCCAGTCGGCCGCGGCGGTAAGCGCGGTCCTGGAGCGGGGCAGAATACAGCTCTCGGGCCTGACAGGCCGGCAGTTGAACGGCAGCGAACCGGTGGCCGACGTCTTTGTGGATTTCGCCACCAGGAAGCTCAACGACTATTTCGCCGTCGGGCTGTCGCAGTCCGGCAAATCCAGCCCCATCCCGCTGTTCCTGACCTGCGTGCTGTTCCTGACCCTGCTGCCGGTAGCTACCGTGGTCGGTTATGCCGGCACCCTTTTTTCGGTCCTGCTCTGCGGCCTCCTGCTTAAAAATGGCTTTATCAAAATGACGGTAAAGCGGGTGCAGGCCGAAGCATTGCTCCGATAGCCGAATTTCCAGCCCCAGAGCCGCCGGAGGCTCCCGGCGGCTTTGTGGAATAGAGCGCGAGTCTGAGACGCTGGGCTTTGGCGACCAGACCGCGCTGCGGAAATGCCGGATACTCGGCTAAGAGACAGGAGAACTTTTTAAGGACATAATGAGAATCTTCATCCTCCTGTGGTTATGCCTGGCGCCCGTATTCTGTTGGGCCGGGGACGCGGTTCTCGCGGCCGGCAAGGATGCCGCCCCGACCGCCCGGCAACTGTACCGGCGGGGACGGGCCAGCCTTGAAGCGGAGAAGTACACCGAAGCTATACGTTCCTTCGACGGCCTTATAAGCAAATTCCCCTCGGACCAGCTGGTCCCGGAGGCCAGGAAATACAGGGCCATAGCGGCGCGGGCGCGCAAAAAGGCGGCCGCGGCGGCCGCAATAGCCGGTGAACGGGCGCAAGGCGAAGGCCAGCCGCAGGAAATCCCCAAATTGGTGCCGCAGACCGTTCGGCCAGCGGAAAAACCCGCGGAGGAGCAGGCCGGGCCGGTTAAGGGCGATCCAGCTAAATGCAAATCCTGGTACGTGAACAATAACCATCCTTCCTGTAACTGGTACGACGCCCTGGCCTACTGCGAGGGCAGGCTTCCCACCGTAATTCAGCTCCAGGAGCGGAACCTGGCCGAATGCCCGTCCGGGAAAAAAGGCGGCGTATGCGGGCGCAGGTATTGGTCCTCCGAGGGGGACGGAGCCCGCGCCAAGACCGTTATCTTCGGTAATGGCGGCGAGATCAACAGCGATATAAAGTCGTTACCCAGGATCTTCGTCCAATGCGCCGGCCCAGCCGGCAACTAGCGGAAAGGGGCGCTTCTCTGCTTCTGCCGACGCACGTAGAGGGGGCCAGGTTCCAAACGAAAATAGTTCCCGCCAGGCGGGCCGGGGGATGCTCGGTTATATGACCGCGACGAAGAAAATACTTATAGTGGACGACAACCTGGAGCTGTCCTGGGTGATAGCGGAATGCCTGAACAAGGCGGGGTACAAAACCCTCACCGCCGGCAGCGGGGCGGAGGGGATAAAGAGCGCCCTTTCCTTTCTGCCAGACCTGGTGCTGCTGGATTATAACCTTGGCGACATGAACGGGCACGACGTGGCCGTGGCCATAAAGAACATGCATAAGACCTCCAGGATCCCTTTCCTTATCCTGTCCGCGCACGGCGCGGACCCGCTGCTGGCGCGCTCTTTCGCGAAGGTCCCCAACTGCCGCGGCGCCATGTCGAAAGTGCTTTCCACCAGGGAAGTGGTCAAAACGGTGGAGCACGCGCTGCACGCCGGGCATAAAACCGCCTCGCACCCGCATCATTAGCCCGCCCGGACCGTGAAAGGATCACGCGTCACGGGAAGCTGTGAAAAAACATCCGTCGTATAACCGCGCAGCCGCCGGGGAGTCCCGGCGGCTTTGTTTTGTAGAATAAGATCGTGCGGATCAAGATCATCTTTTATTGCTGTTCGGCTTTGCTGCTCGGCGCGCTGCCGCCGCGGGGCCTGGCCGGAGAATATTCCAGGCAGGCGCTGCTGGCCGGCCCGGTAACGGTAACCGACACCGCCGCTCTTGCGGTGCCGCTGACAGCCGCGGTCAGCAGGCGCGGCGAAATGGCGCAGCTGGACATAGAATTCTCTACGGTCAGCGCGGCCGGGTACACGTTCGCGGAGGACGGCATAAGTTCCGCTCGCGGCCGCGCAAGGCTGACGGTCTCGCTGGTGAGCGTAAAAGGCGAAAAGTACGGCGCCGATATGGTGACCGGGGATTTTTACTCCAACGGCGTGCGGCTTAAGTTCATAACGCTGCCGCCGCTTAAAGTCCCGTTAAAAAAGATCGTGCTGAGCGGCACTAACGTGCCGCCGATAAAACAGGTCTACTGGGTGGAGGGCCGGGAGAAGCTTTCCACCGGGGTGGACGAGGCCGCCTCGCATTGCGGGAAGGGCGAGTGCCGCTGGAACGAAGCCATGGATTACTGCCGCAGCCGCGGCGGCCGCCTGCTTACCAGGACGGAACTGGCCGACATGTATCTCGACGAATGCGGCGGCGGGGCGGCCTGCCGCGACGCTTTCTGGTCGTCCACGGAATACGCGCCTTTCCCCAGGAAGGCCTGGTACGTGGATTTCCGCGACGGCAAGAACGTGGCGGAGTTCAAGACCTATATGGCCTTTGTCCGCTGCCTGGTGCCGGCCGGCGCGGTCTACCGCGCGCGCGGCGGCAAGCCGGCCCCCTGACCCCGCGACGCTTGAAACTATCCCGCCGGGACGGCCCGGCGGCTATGTTTTGTAGAATGCACTTATGGAAGAATCTATACTTGTAATAGTTAAGCCGGACGGGATGGTGAAGGGGCTGGCGGGCTACGTGCTGACGCGCTTCGAGGCCACCGGCCTGCGCATGGTGGCAGCGCGCATGGCCAAGGTGACCAGAGAACTGGCCGAGGCGCATTATCACCATCTGCGCGACAAACCCTTTTACGAGGAACTCATCCGCTTCATCATGGGGGAGTTCGACAACAACCAGGACAATGTGCTGGCCTTCGCCTTTACCGGAGAGAACGCGGTGAGGAAAGCCCGGGCCATAGCCGGCGCCACCAACCCCGAGGAGGCCGATTACCGCACCATCCGCGGCAGCCTGGGCCGGGTGACCACCAAGGGCATCTTCGAGAACGTGGTGCACGTCTCGTCCGACCCCATAGAGGGCGAGCGCGAGATCAAGCTCTGGTTCTGGCCGGAAGAGCTGACCGTGGAGCTGTTCCCTACCAAGATGGCCGGCACCCGTAAAGGCTGGCTGGAGCCCGGCGGTCCCAAAACCCGCACCGGCCCCTGGCCGGAGGAATACAAATAAAGGCGGCCTGATATTTCCGCTAAACCGCCGGGACAACCCGGCGGTTTAGCTTTTTGGGGGGCCGGGGCCCAGACCGGGGCGCGCCCGGGGCCTGGGGCCTTTGGCCCGGCCGTATAGGCACACGGACCCTTACGCCGCGGCCCGCTGAGCGCTAAACTATATATACGAAAAGACGGTACGGAGGGAACCAATGAGAAAGTTTATAAGCGGTGCGGCCCTGCTGGCGGTGGCGTTCTCGGCGTCGGGCGTTTTTGCCCAGGAAGACAAAGGCATATACGGCGGCGACGACAGACAGGACTACTTCCAGGTTTCGGAAGCCCGCCGCAAGCTGGCGGATTCCACGGTCTCCTTCTTCAAGGCGGCGGACGTTTCGGCTGACGGCCGGCTGGCCCTCGAAAATTTCGGCGAGAAAGCGCAGCTCTGCAAAAGCGAGCCCTTCCGCGAGCAGACCATAGGCGCCTTCTGTTCCGGCTCGCTGGTGGCCCCGGACCTGGTGATGACCGCCGGGCACTGCGTTAAGACCAGCTTCGACTGCGCCGACACCAAAATGGTTTTCGGCTACGCCATCAAGGAAAAGGGCAAGAACCCCGCCGGCGTCGCCTCTTCCGAAGTGTACTCCTGCAAAGGCATAGTGACGCGCGACCAGGACGACAACGGCGCCGACTACGCCATCATCAAGCTGGACCGCCCGGTGCCCAACCACGAGCCGCTGCAGGTGAACCGCAACGGCGGTATCAGCGAGGGGACCAGGCTGTTCGTGATAGGCCACCCGGTGGGCCTGCCGGTAAAGATAGCCGGCGGCGCCACGGTGCGCAACGTCTTTAACTACGCCGGCTACTTCAACGCCAACCTGGACACCTACGGCGGCAACTCCGGCAGCGCCGTCTTCAACGAGGAGACCGGGCTGATAGAGGGTATACTGGTGCGCGGCGGCACGGACTTCGAGGTGAAGAACCCGCTCTTTGGCTCTAAATGCCGCGTCTCGGTGAAGGTGAGCGACGCGGGCGGCCGCGGCGAGGACGTGACCAGCGTCTCCAAGGTGCTCAAGTACATACCGCTGCCCGGCCAGGAGAGCCCGGCGGTGGAGATCCCGGTGAACTCCGATCTTACCACCATGCTCGGCAACTGCAAGAACCCGGGCGACGGCGCCAGCATAGCCGAGCTGATGGCCTACGTGGACTGCCTCACCGCCCAGCTCAACACCAACAAGCCTTAATCAACGGGGACGGAGCCAAAGCGAAGCCGCCGGGACAGCCCGGCGGTTTTGTTTTGGTAGAATCTGGGGGATGATAAGAAAAGCCTTAACGGAGGAAGCCGGGCGACAGAGGCAACGGTTCGTATGGAATTAATCGTCATGATTGTCGCGGGCTCGGTGGTCGGGCTGGCTTTCGCGCTGCTGTTCATGCTGCTGTTCCTGGTGCGGCGTTTAGGCAACAGGTGGCTATGGTCGCGGGCGCTGAGGTTCGCGCGGCCGGTGCTGCGCGAGCTCTACGCCGCGGACCTGGCCGCGGCCGCCAACAGCGTGCTGCAGGCGCAGCCGGTGGAGATTCGCCTCTCCAGGCTAAAGGAGCACGCCTGGAAGGACCCCGCGGCGGTGGAGGCGCTTACGGAGGGGCTGAAACAGAATGGCTTTTCGGACGCAGGCGCGTACGCCATAGATAAATTCCCTGGAGCTGTCGTGCGGCTGATGGTCAATGAATGGTCGTCCTGCTGCGCCGCGGTATACGAGCACCAGCAGGCCGGGGTGTGGGCCGACGTGGTGGGCCTTTACGGGGGAGGCGGCACTTGCTGCTGTTCCTCCGGCAAGGACCCCGGGCTGCCGGCGCGCCTGCGGCCTCCTGGCACCAAAATAGAATATTTGCCCGGCGCGGACGCCTGGGCCTTATACGCCCGCTGGCAGGCCATCCGCGTCGCGGAGGGGCTGATAAAGATCACGGCCGCGGAGATAGCCGGCCGGTTCGAGGAGGTCTGGGCGAGGGAGATGGATTGGCGCACGCAGGAGGAACTGCTGCCCGAAGAGGCCCGCGCCTTCAAGTACGGCAAGCCCATGCCGGCGGCCGAGGCCAGAAGGGCCGGTTTCTTCGACGTGGCCGCCTTTGTGATGGCGGCAGCCAACGTGGCGCTGATGCTGGCCGCGCTGTTCGCGGCCCGGGACTACTGGCCGGTGGGCAACGGCCCCTGGAGGGAGGCGCTGTGGCATACGCTGGTGCCGCTGCTTCTCTTCGTCTGGCTATTTCTGAATTCGGTGCGGACGGAAGGGCCCATAGCCAGGGCCGTAGTCTGGGTGATGCTGCTCGTAGTTTCCTACCCCTTCTTTCTCGGCACGGTCTATTTCGGCGAGGTCTGGGCTAACGGAGCATACGATACCGGCCAGCCGGCGGTACATGCCGCGGCCGTGCTGGACGCCAAGGCTACCGGGCGGCGCGAGCGGGATCATTATGTGACGCTCAGGGCCTGGAGCCCGGGCCGGGATACCGAGCGGCTGCGCGTAACTAAGGAGCAATACCTGCGCCTGCGGCCCGGCAGCACCGTGGCGCGGGTCACTACCAGGCCCGGCTTCCTTGGGCATGAATGGCTGGTCGGGCTCGACTTCGAAAATTGACCCGGCCGCAAGGCGTAGGATTGAATGAAGCCGCCGGGAGCGCCCGGCGGTTTTGTTTCGGAGGGGCGGGGGACGATAAAGGGCTATTTGAACGTCCAGTGGGGGCCGTCGGCTTTTTCGATCAGCCTCAGAGCGTGTATCACGCGCGAGCCCGCCACCATCAGCGCGAGGATAGACAGCAGTATCAACCCGGAAAGCGTCAGCTGCTCGCGGCGCAGCTGCTTGTACGATTCGGCCTGGGCCTCGGCCTGCCGCTGCCTGAAGAAGCGCAGGGCTTCCGACTCCGGGTCTATGCCCGAGTAGCGCTTCGCCGTCGCCACCGGTACCGGCCTCGCGCCTTTTACCTTTATTTTTTTTGCCAGGGCCGCCTGGTTGAGGATTACGCCCTCAGGGGTGTTGCGTCTGCGGGCGGGAGCAGGTTCCTCCGTCTCCTCGCTGAGGCCCGGGCCGGCGAAATTTCCCCCGGACCCCCCGAAGGACGCCGGGCGCAGCCTCGGCCTGGAGGCCTGTCTTGAAACAGCGTCGGGCTCCGGGTCTTCCGGCAGTTTCCCTTTCTTTATCAGGGCGAGCGAACCCGCCTTGGGGCCGGGCCCGTAGCCGGCACCGGCCGGCAGCCGCTCCGGCGGGGGCAGGGATTCTGTTCCCGGCTCGGGCGCCGGTTCCGCGGCAACGGGAGCCGCGGGCGCGGCCGGTTCCCGCTCGAGCACCCGCTTAACGCCGTACAGGCCGGCGGCCAGCACCAGCGCCGTCCAAAAAGCCGTAAGCAGCAGTTTCAGGATCAGCGAGCGCCGCCAGCCGAAGGCCGACCAGGAAGAATTAAGTTCGGAAGGTATGTACGCCATAGGGGACGTCCGACTATATTACTATTTGCGGAAGTCCAGCGAAACCGCAGTAAGCGTTATGGGGCTTGGTGCGCGACCTTGGAAAAAAGTAGACTATCAGAAGTATCGATCCCGACACGAGGAATGCGCGCAGCCGCGTATCAGATGAAAACCATGAAAACAATCAAGATAGTTCTGTTAGCCGCCGTGTGTGCCCTGCCCTGCACGGCGCGGGCGACCATGATAGAGTTCGACGGAACGGCCGGACCGATAACCGGCGCTGCGGTTTTTTCCTCCGATATACCGGAGGCGTCCGCGCCGGAGCGGAGGGCTCCCGCGGAGTGGACCATAATGGTCTACATGAACGCCAAGAACAACCTTGAATCGTCCGCGATTAAGGATATTAACGAGATGGAGGCGGTGGGCTCCACGGATAAAGTTAACATCCTGGTGGAGGCGGGCCGCATTGACGGCTACGACGCTTCTAACGGCGACTGGAAAAGCACCCGCCGCTACCGCATCGCCAGGGACGCCGACGCGGCGAAGATCGGTTCTCCCGTCCTCGCGGACCTGGGTAAAACGGACATGGGCGATTACCGCAACATCGCCGCTTTCGGGCAATGGGCCAAAGCCAATTATCCCGCGAAAAGATACATGTTCATCGTCTGGAATCACGGCTCCGGCTGGGAAAGGAAGAAAAGCCGGGGGATCTCCTACGACGAAGAGACCGGGAACCACGTGAACACCCCCCAGCTTGGAAGCGCCCTGCGCGAGATCGGCGGCGTTGACCTGTACGCATCGGACGCCTGCCTGATGCAGATGGTGGAAGTGGCTTACGAGCTGCGCGGCTCCGCTGCCTTTATAGCCGGTTCCGTGGAGACCGAACCCATGGACGGTTTCGATTACGCCGCCCTCCTCTCTCCGCTGGCCGCGGGCCCCTCTATGTCCCCCGAGCAGCTGGGGAAGATCCTGGTAGACTCCTTCATAGCCCAATACGTTAGCCCCAGCCGGGGCGCGACGTACAGCCTTATTAAGGCGTCGGAACTGACCGGGCTGGCCGCCGCCACTAAAAAGTTCACGGCCGCCGCGCTGCGTTCAGGCGATAAGACTCCCTTCCTGAAAGCGCGCGCTGCCGCCCAGGCGTACTCCCGTCAGGAGAATAAGGATTTTTATGACCTGGCCCGCCTGGCCGCGGAAGGAGTCTCTGCCCCGGAGGTCAGGACCCCCGCGCTGGCGGTGATGGAGCAGTTAAAGAGGAAAGTGCTGATATACAGCAGCTTCAACAATAGCGACGGAAGCAGCTGGTGGATGCCCACCGACTTCGACGACACCAACGGCCTGACGGTGTATTTGCCCGCAATAGCCCCCGCGGCCGGATATAGCGAGCTGCAGTGGGCCGACGACTCCGGCTGGCTGGATTTTGCCGCTTGGCTGGCCCGGCCCTGATCTTATTTTAGCGGGCCGGCCGCGCCGCCGCCGGCTATCTGTGGAATGCGCGACCGCCGGGAAGGCCCGGCGGTTTTGTTTTTTACTGGTGGCCGCCCAGGGTCACTTTGCGTTGCGCGGGGTGACGCGGTAGATACGGGTTTTTATGGCGTAAATAGCCGATTCCTTCCTGTTCGCTTCAGGATCGCAGTAGACGTTGGCCAGGTTCACGGCCGTTTCCAGGTGCCGGCGATATTTATCCATGGCTCCCTTCGTCATACGTAGGCTCATGCAGCTCCTGTCCACTATTTCGGCCCCGGCAAGCCAGGTTTCCATGTGCTCCTGCAGCGCAATTCTGAGTTTTATGGTCTCCGGTATCCGCGGCGGAGCGTTGACCACTTTACCTGTAAGCCTGCTGCGCGCTTTATCACCGGAAAGATCCGCCAGTCCGCTCAAAGCCAGAGTTTTATAGGCTTTTTTTACCGCTTCAGGCTTGAACCCGGTCGCCTCAACCAGTTCCTGTACCGTAACCCAGCCAGTGGTGCCTACCAACACATCGTTAGTGATGTCCGTAACCAGGTCCTTCGCGAGCAGCTCCCATTGCCGCAGCGTGAGATTTACGGTGCACTTGGCTTGCGCCTGGTGCGCCGCGGCTTCCTCAAGTTCTCGGCTGGGCAGGTCCGCGCCGGGAGCGTCCGGGGCGGCCAGCATCTGGGCCAGTTCGTCGGAACCTGAAAGCGTCCTGAAATAAGCCAGGATAAGTTCTTTGGCGCCGGGCGAATGCGGCTCTATCCCGAGCGCCGCCAGCAGCGCTTTGATGCGCCAGCTTTTGGGCAGTTTTTTGCCGCGCTCCACGTCCCAATAGCTCATGAAGGAAAGTCCCAGTGTTTTGCTGCCGCCTACGCTCTTGAAGAATTGATGCGCGCTGGCGTAGCCACGCTCTTTTCTTATGCAAGCGAGCATACTGCCGAAAGATTTCGTTCTTGTCATAAGGAAAGTATACAACATGTTAAGCCATAGGCTTAACTGCGGGCGATCCGTTAAACCGCGCCTCCTGGGTCAAAATACAAGCGTGCTGTGGGCTTTAAGCCTCTAGGGCGAGCCCCGGAGTACAGGCTAGACTATAGTTGTCGCACTAGGCGTTCGGCCGGAAAGTGCGACTAAGAGACGAATCAAGGAGATCAAAACATGAACAGGCGAACAATAGCGGCGGTTCTGATAATGATAGCGGGGCAGACTTATGCTGCCGATTTCTCGAGCCTGCAGACATTCAAGGCTGCCGATCTGCGGACGGGGGAGGCTGCCGCAATACCGATGCCGGAGGTTTCAGAGAAGATAGCCGGCGCTCAAAAGAGCGGCGTAGAGATCCGGGAAGCGGTGATCAGGATCAGCGGCTATAACGAGAAAGAGTTTAAGGGCGAATTCCTTAACGTCAAGGAATTAGGGGACCTTGCAAAACAGCTGAACTTCCTCGCCGGCCTTCCCGCGGACCAGATCCCCTCGGAGCTCCTGGGTTATCTCGAGGGAATAAGTATTTCCATACAGGAACTGCTGCCCAAAGGCCCTGTCGGCCGCAATATCGGCCCGGCCCTTAAAGCCGCCCGCGCGCTGCAGGCTAAGGTGACTTCCATCGGAATGCCGGCCAAGGCCCTGCGCCTCGGCACGGAATTCGCCGTGGGGAAAGTCTCGCTGAAGATCGAGCCCGTCAATTTCGACCTGGCCGCCGTCGCCGCCAGCCTCGCCTGCCGCTTCGAGGATGGTTCCGGCTCGGTGGGCTCCCGCCCCGAGAAGGCATTAGCGGTCAGCCTTACCGCCTCCGGGAGAGCCTGGCGGGCGGACATCTCGGCGGGCAAGCTGTCCATGTTCAGCCTCTTCAGTTCGCCCAAGTCCTGCCGCTATGTGCTGAGCGTCCGCTCCGCCGCCGGCGCTTCCGGCAGCGTGACCCTCGCCGGCTCGATGTTCAATATGCCGCGCGAAGAACTCGACGGTCTCCTGTCAGACGCGCGGCTCAACGAGGTTATTTCCGCCCGGAACCAGCCTCTCCGGCTCGTGGAAAGGAACGGCTTCATAGTCGCGGCCGAATAGGAGCCTTCGCCCTTCCAGTACTGTTACCGAAGGGCCGGATCAGCACAAGCGTGAACCCAAAAGGATAGAGGTAAATATGAAAAAGTTATATATCGCAATAGTCTTGCTGGGAATAGCTGGAAACGCGTACTGTCTGGATTGTGCCAGTGTTTTCAGCGATACTCCTCCGCTATCATGTGAATACTTCAGCGGGCCGGAGTTGAAAGCCGAAAATAAAAACATCCTTGAGCTTTTAAAAAGAAAAATCGATACAAGCGATTTAAACGCGGATATCGACTTCGTGCGCCAGAATCAGATCTGCAGCGACGAGCTGAGGGCGATACAGGATTACTCCAGCTTTAATTACAGGATTTACAATCCGGCCTTGAGATCGCAAAAAGAAGACTCGCTGGATGACAACTATAAGCGGGATATCTGCCTGATCTCAAAAGGCCTCCGCAAGATGTATAAATTCAACGGCCCCGCTTACCGGGGGATGGCCCTGGACAAGGCGTTTGCGGAACCCTACCTGAAAGTCGGGAACCTGATCCGGGAAAGAACTTTTTTATCCTCGGATACGACCGAGGCGGTAGCGATAAGATTTTCAAGGACGAACGACCCCGCAAAAGTAAGAATCGTGCTTAAGTTCATCGATCCCGTAGGGCATGCGATCAAGCATTTGTCGCTTAATTCCATCGAGAATGAGGTGTTGATAGATAGGGGACATAATTTCATGGTCGAATTCGTGGAATCCAGGAATGACGGCTCCGACTATTACTTTATCGGCATCAGAAACTATTAAGGGTCTTGAGCCAGGGCGAACGTTGGCGGAAGCGGCCTCTAGGCGCAGACAAGCGGTTCGGTCGATGTCCGGGCGCTCAAATAACAGCCTCTGCGCGGCGGGCGCAGTCGCGAAGGATGGGAGGAACAATAATGAAGAAAACAATAGCACTGGCGGCCTTGCTGCTGGCGGGAAATACTCTCTGGGCCGGGTCCGGAGATAAACCACTGGAATTGAAAGATGTTAATCTCCAGGCCATCAAGTCGGCAGAGGTTCCCGAACTGAAGCTATCCCCGGCGCCGGTCGGACCCGTAACCCCGGACAATGCAAAGCGTGCCGTGCTTTACGCCACCGACGGAACTGTGATATCGATAGATTATTCCATTGAGCATGGCAGCACCGGCTACGAGGCCAGACCGGTTACGGTTAGTGTCTCTAATAAGGCTTTCACCAACCGCAACAGGGTCCGCGTGGTGCTGGTTAATTATTACGATCAGGGCGGGTATTCAGGGGAGGAAATGGACCGCAGTCAGATAGGGCTCGCGTATGGCGGCGGAACCAGGTATGTCGGACGGGATTCAAAAGGCCTCGTTCTTACCCTGGGTTTAATGGGGAAGAACTATACCTTTAAACAGGTAGTAACGGTGGAAGTGGACGGGAACTTGCTGACCAACGCGCAAACCAATTCCCGGAACTTCCCGTTAAAGATGACTTGTAAATAAGTGGGGGGCCGGGATGTCGGATATTGCCAAGCCCTCTCTTTCGGCGTTCGAGCGGGAAATCGGAAAGGCTGTGGCGAAACAAGCCCCAGGGCGGATAGCGGAACGAAAGAAGATGTGCCAAATGAAGAAATATTTAGCGAACCCCGGCGGCAAGAGAAAGTTTATTGAACCATATGTCGCGCTGTGGCGCGTGTCGCTTCTCTCTCTGGCGGCGGCCGTTCTGTTTTGCGCTTGCGGCAATAAAGATGCGGAACAGGATGCTCGGATAACTCTTCTGGCGTATCCGGCAGTGGAGGGCAAGGCAGGGAACAAAGACTGCAAAGACTTTCGGGGCCGGTGCATGGTCTTTCAGGCCGACAAGCCTCTGTTCCGTTTGAGCGGTTTTAAGTTCAGGGCTTTGCCGTCGATCTCCGACGCCGGACACGATCGGATAGTGCTTCTTTTGAACACGAAGCAGGCGGAGGAAATGGAGACTATTCCTGAAAAGCATATCGGCGAGGGAAAACGCCTCGCGCTGGTTTGCCAGGGCAACATACTGGTCGCTCCCGAACTAAAGGCCAGGGTAAAGACGAAAGTCCTTACTATCGACTTTTGCAACGCGCATGCGTATAGGATAGTGCTGTCATGTCTGCGCCGAGAAATCCCGCACGGCTACAGGTTCAGCGAAGACAAAGCCTGGAACAGAACCGATCCTGTATCCGAATAACTCGCCGGCCGGACAGCGGATCCTTCGACTTATGAAAACAATAAATATACTACTGTTCCTGCGCGGTTTAAACCTCCCCCGCGCTGCGCGGGGGCTTATGGCGACGATCTTCACGCTGGCGTTGGGCCTCCCGCAGGGCCTCTCCGCCATGGAACCCCCGCCGCAGGGCTATGCCGGGCGCGGCCCTTCTGCCGGCATCGACCCGGACCTGGGCATCGGTAATATGGAATTTCCACCGGACCTCGTGGCCGGCTTCATCGGCCGCTTCGGGAATGAACGTGGCCCCAATCTGCTGAATTTTCGCGACAAGGGGCTGCCTTCCACCGGGAGCCCTAAAATGCTGGTGCTGCTGATAGATTTTGACGAATACCCCGCCCGGTCCGGCGACACTCCCGCAGCCATGCGCGAAAGGATATTCGGCGGCGGCGGGCAGTTCCCCTACGAAAGCCTGACCGCTTATTACCGGCGCTCCTCCTACGGCAAACTGAAGCTGGACGGCAACGTGTTGGGCTGGTACCACGCCGGCCGTCGCTCCGACGTGACGCAGACCGGTAAAGGCCGCGAGGCGCTTATCCGGCGCGCGCTGCAGAGCTATGCTGAGCACGACTTCTCCCAGTACGACAGCGACGGCGACGGCCAGGTGGACTACTTCGCCGTGATCTGGACAGGCCCCGTTGGCGAGTGGGCAACCTTCTGGTGGGCCGTGGCGCCGAAGTTCTCGGACAGAGGCTTTACTGTGGGTGGCAAGCGCCTTAACGCCTATGCCTGGCAGGGCGTAGCTTACAAATGGGAAGACCCGGCGGCTGAGTTTCGGACCAATATCCTCATACACGAGACCGGCCATGCTCTGGGCCTGCCGGACTATTACGACTATAAACCGGAAGTCGGGCCGAAGGGCGGGTTGGGATACATGGACATGATGGACGCCAGCCGCTACGACCACAACTGTTTCAGCAAGATGATGCTGGGCTGGATAGAGCCGCGCGTTGTGACGGCGGCGGGGGATTTTAGTCTGCGCTCCGCCGCCGAGTCCGGCGATTGCGTTATGATAATGCCTCATGGCCGCGGCAAGGACCCCTTCGGGGAATTCTTCCTGGTGGAGAACCGCCGCCGCACCGGCAACGATTCCGATACGGCTTTCCCCGGGGGCGGGCTGGTCATCTGGCACGTCGACGCGCGGTTGAACATGTCCCGGACCAATTTCCGATATAACAACTCTACCACCGAGCATAAGCTGCTGAGAATTCTTGAGGCCGACGGGCTGGAGGATCTTGAGACCGGCGCGAGCAGATGTTTCGGTCTAACGGACTTCTACCTGGCAGGCCGCGCGCTGGGCCCTGACACTATTCCCTCCAGCCGGCTTTACGACGGCTCCGACGCCGGCATAAGCCTGCTTTCTACAGGCGGGGAGGGAGAATCCCTCTTCAGCGTAGGAATAAATTAAATCCAGCGCGGCTGCGCGCGAGCGCGCAGCCGAATGATCTAATCTGCCATGTGCGCAGCATGCGGTATATTAAGCCATAGGCTTAATTAAAGACTCTCCGCTAAACCGCGCCTCCTGGGTCAAAATAGAGGCGTGGATTGGGTATTCCGATCCTTTGCCGGGGCCGGGGATCAAGCTAAACTATGGTATAGCAACAAGCGATTGCCTGCGCGGACGGACCACAAAACTGTCATAAGGAAGGGTTACATGAAAAAACTATTCTCCGCCGTTCTGATCATCAATCTCGGGGCAGCCTTCGTGGCGGCGGTTGACGTGCCGGCGGCGGAGTTCGAACTTGCCGGCGTGACCGCGGAAGGGATAAGAGGAGAGGCGTCAAATGGCCCGGCTGTTCCCGCGGTCCCAAAGGTGCCCGCCCCCTCAATGGTCCCCGTTGCGAAGGCTGCGGGGCACGCACAGGCCTCAAAAACCGCCGTTCATTCCGACCCCGCCATAATACCCGGCATCATAGTCCCATTTTTTGCCTGGCACGATCATGTTACCGCGCCGCACTCAAATGTCGGGGCGCCTTCGCCGGTGCGGTTCGTGACCATTCCCGGCGGCAGGTTCATGATGGGGACAAATAACGGAAAAAAATATTTCGAAGACGCCGTTCCGGTCCGCGAGGTCGCGGTTAAAACCTTTGAAATGTCGAAAACAGCGGTTACTGTGGAGCAATACGCGGAGTGCGTAATCAATGGCTGGTGCAGCGAGCCGGGCACGCGCGGCTATTGCAATTGGGGACAGAAAGACCGGAAATACCACCCGGTCAATTGCGTGACCTGGGGCCAGGCTGCCCGGTATGCGGAGTTCAAGAGCAAACAGCGCGGTTTCGAAGGCGTGAGGCTGCCCACCGAGGCCGAATGGGAATATGCGGCCAAAAGCGGCGGCAGGGATCAAAAATACCCCTGGGGCAACGAGGAAGCGTCCTGCGACAGAGCGGTAATGCCTAACGATCGGGGCGTTATGGGCTGCGGTAAGAACCGCACTCTGCCGGTGTGCTCCCGAACAGCCGGGAATACCGCGCAGGGTTTGTGCGATATGGCCGGGAATGTAAGGCAGTGGGTGCAGGATAAATATCAGGATTCGTACAGAAACGCGCCCGCTGACGGCAGTGCGTTCGATGCTCCGGGTTCCAACCGGGTAGCGCGTGGCGGGTCTTTCTTCACTACTTCCACCAGCCGTCTGCGGGCCGATTGCCGTTACTATTACGACGCCGGCAGCTATGATTTCGAGATCGGGTTCCGTCTCGCGAGGTAAAGTGCCGGCGCCTTTATCGAACTCCGGTCGGATCGGAGTTCGGGTTGCCGGGCGGATCAAGGAATATATATGAACAAACATAAAACGCTGACGCCTATTCTCTTCGTTCTGGCCCTTATCGGCGGAGCCGGCCTTTCCCTGGCGGAAACAGGCTTCGGTCCGGCGCAGACCATGGACCTGGCGGAAACCATAAAGGAGGCCAGGCAAACGCCGGTCCCCGGCCTCTCACCCGGGATCCCGGCGGAACCGCAGTTAGTGACGGACCCTGGCTTGCGGCGCGGTTCCGCCGGTTTCCCTATTACCGGAACGGATCTCGGTCCGACGGGGTGGGATTTTGTCGATATGATAGAGACTTTTCAGACGCGGTTGCCCAAGGACGTGGCGCGGTATTTCTCCGCCGCCGGACCGCGGGAGCTGGTCGGGGGGATCTCAAAGAGCTACGAAAGCGAAATCAGGGCCGGCAGCGGGGGCGAGAAAGAAAAAGTCGTCATCGAACTGACGCGGATCCTTATCGACGCGCCTTTTTCCGTTTTTCAGAAGAAACTCCCGGCCGGGGACTGGGGGCTTAACATCGCTCACCGCCTGGGAGGAGAGGTCCTCGTGACGGAGAAGGGGGCCGACGGGCGCGTTGTACGGCAACTTGAGCGGATGGTGCTCAGCGGGGTTCCCTGTGCCGCAGTGAATCTTTCTTTGACCAACCAGGATATGACCAAGGCCGAGATAATACGCTACGGGAAGGACAGCGCAAAAGTATATTGGCGCGTATACCGCTCCGATAACGGTTCCACCAAGGTGGACGTCGGCAGCGTGGAATTCCGGACCTACGGCGAATCCTCCGTTCTGGTGACCTTTCATTCGGCGCACAGGCTGCGCGGGCTGGAGTTCCTGCCCGGGGTCGCAAAGCGCGTACTGTCGCAGACTTTCCTCGATCACGCGCGACGGTACCGGGATATAGCATTAAGCCATAGGCTTAACTGAATACCGTCCGACTAAACCGCGTCTCCTGGGTCGAAATAGGGGCGTAGACCGGGACCAACGCTTCTTATCGCGGTCCGTTTTTCAGGCTAAACTATAGTATCGCAACAAGCTCAATCGAGCATATTCTGTCGGAAATAAGGAGAATGAAAATGAAAAGAATACTAATAGCGGTAGCGATAACGGCAGTTGCCACGAGCGCGGTGCATGCATTTAACCCGTTTCAGCATCAGGCCAAAGGGAGCATCGCCGAATGCAGGGTGGTAGATGGAGAGTATGACAACACTATCATGGTCCCTGGCAGAATTTACCTGGAATCCACTGACGGCAATCCGTTCGATATGGCTTCTGCAAAACGCCTGACAGTCGAAAACATACTGGGAATCAACACGGTATTCCAGAGTAAAAGTCTTTTCGTGTCCGGCGGAACAAAAGTGGACTTCTTTTCCGAGAACACATCATCGCCCATTCAGGCTGTGCTCCTTGTCGGCACCACCCCCGGACAAATACGAAATAAGTTCAACGCTCTCCTTGTTATCGCCGGCGTCAATATCAGTATGACTGCTGACGGGGGGCCTTTAGCCGGGTGGAGCTCGCTGGTTTACAATTTGGAGTGCGAGGTGAAATAACCGGGGAGGCGCCTGCTGGATAACGCTCGCTCTCGCAGATCTTTTTGAGATCACGCCCGGCGGTTCCGTGAGACACCTCGGCCGCCGGGCGGCTCTTCGGCCTGTGCCGTTACTTCTGCTCCTTATACCAGGCCTCGTTGCCGTATAGCTTTGCCACGCAAGCCTCGCACAGGCCATGGGTGAACTGCGCCTTGGAGCGCTGGCTTATGTAGCTCTCGACGCGCTCCCAATACCCCTTGTCGTTCCTGATCTTCTTGCAGCCGGCGCAGATGGGGATGAGCCCCTGCAATGTGGAGACTTCCCTTACCGCGGCTTCCATCCTCTTGCGCTCGGTCACGTCGCGCATGATCACCACAAGGTACTCCTTGCCGCCCAGCACCGCATGCTTCTCGTTGGCTTCGGCGGGGAACGTGGCTCCGTCCTTGCGGAGGTGGGTGATGGGCAACAGCAGCGCCGGCGCGGCTTTGACCTTTTCCACCTCGCCGCTCCAGTCGTAGTCCGGGGGCAGGCCGGCGCAGACCTCCGGGAACCTCTTCTTCAGCAGTTCCGGCTTGGAGTAGCCCAGGCTCTCGCACGCGCTCACGTTTACATCCAGAAAGCGCCCGTCGCGAGGGTCGAGTATCATTACGGCGTCGGTGGTGCTTTCGATCAGGTCCCTGAAGAGTTTGAGATCGTCGCTGGTGCGGCGCAGCTCCGTTACGTCGCGTATCACGCCCACTACGCCGCCTACCACCCCGCCTGCCGCGGAGAAAGTGGCCGAGTTCACCACTACGTTCCTCGGCTCGCCGGTCTTGTCCCGTATCTTCAGTTCGTAAGACAGAGAACCGGGCGCGGACAGAAGTTCGCTGTTCTTGGCCTCGTACGCGTCCGCAAGGTCGGGAGGGAAGATGTCCCGCACGGTGCGTCCCAGTATCTTGTCGGCCGGAAGGCCGGCGAACGCCTCGTACGCCTTGTTGCAGCCCAACAGTCTGCCGTCGACGCCTTTGTAAAAGACCGGGTCGGGGATGGTATCCATGAGCGTGTCCATCAGCAGGTTATGGCGGCGCAACGCGGTCTCGGCGCGCAGCCGCTCGGCCAGGTTGGCCGTGACTATCTCGATGTAGACGGCGGTCTGGTTAAGCAGCTGGTACCCGACCTCGCCGAAGGTTATGGGGCCGGTGAAGCCGGCGGTGCGCTTGCCTTCCAGGCCGGAATGCAGGTAGTTCAGGATGCAGTTGCACGAGAACATCACCCTGTCGCTGATCCCCTGCGGTTCTTGGTCGATGAAGGCCCGCAGGTAGTCCCCTATCGGCTTGGCGTGGCGGTACTCCACTCCCTTGAAGACGGGCGCGAAGAACTTCACCTCGCCGTCCGCTGCCAGGGCGTCCTGGAAGGAAACGTTTACCATGGCGCCGCCGTAGTTGGCTACCAATGGGAGCCTGGTGTCCAGGCCTTTGCCGCGGATGTAAGCCTGAAGTTCGGTCGGTCTGCCGTTCACGAGCGCCTCCCTGGCGCTGAAGCCGTTCTCCGTGAAGGTGAGAACGTCGCCTTCCGACGGTTCGAAGATGTTGATGATGCCCACCACGGCGGTCCGGCCTTTCGGGAGTTCCGCGTGCATGACCACCGCAGCGTCCTCGTACGCGGCACCTGTGTGCCCGTCGAACACCAGCGGAGCGGCCTTGCCTATCTCCGCTACGCTGACGCCGGCTATCCATCCCGCCAGCGGACTTATAGCGAAATTCTCGTAGCTCGGGGCGTTCAGGGCGAAGGAGAGGTGGGTCTTGCTGGCTGCGGGGATGGCTATGAGGCTGAAGCCGTTGTCGGGCGAGTCCCTGTAGACACGGGAGAGGGTGTTGCTGTCGTAGATGGCGACCTTAACTCCGGTCAGATACCCCGGCAACTCGAGGGCGTAGGCCTTTTCCCGCGTCCTCACGCCGCCCTTCTCCGTCATGAAGTACGGCGTGGTCCCGCCTATCCAGCGGCCCTTCGGCAGCCGCCTCAATACCGTCTCATCGGCAGCGATAAAAAAATAGCCGCCGCGCCCTATCCTCTCTGCCAGCTCTCCGGCATCCATCAATGTCGTTGCGTTGATCATTTCCCCCGTCCTTTCCCTCATCCGTGGTCCCTTCCTTATATTAGCACCATTTGTATTTCACCGTCCAGAGAGACGAGTCGGGAAGATAGTGGGCGGTGTCCACTGGGACAAAGGGCCCAGGGCCGGGAGGGCCGTTCTGCTCTATACAAGCCCGGGGAGTTCGGCTACAATATCTTATCTAATCTGGTCCGGACAGCCGGACATAGGGGTGCCATTAATGAAAAAGAAACTCTGCGCGGCGTCGGTGTTCCCTTCTCTCCTGTTAGCTTCCAGCGTGATCTTTGCTGCCAACGACGGCTCCGTCACGCAGCTGTCGGATGTAAGCGACAGCGTAAAAACCATCATACAGGAACAAAAAGACGGCAAGCCGCTGCCCAACGGCGGGCAGATCGGTCATCCGCCCAAGCCCGGCCAGCCCGGTCATCCCGGCCAGCCGATCAATCCCGGCCACCCCGTTCAGCCCCCCAAGCCGCCGGTGCCGCCCCAGCCCCCGCAGCCGCCCAAGCCGGTAGACACTACCCACGCCTATAACGCCGGCATGCGCGACGGTGTAGACAGAGGCGCCAGGGAAGGCCGCCGCGAAGGTTACGCCGCCGGCATAGACGACGGCGAAAGGGAAGGCCGCTGGAACGGCAACCGCGAAGGCGATACGGCCGGCAGGGCCGCCGGTTACAGGGACGGCTACAATGTCGACCAGTCCGCCGGCACGCAGCAGGGCAACGCCGACGGCCAGAACGCCGGCATCAATAACGGCACCGAGGCCGGCAAGCGCCGCTGCTACGACGAGGGTTATACCAGCGGTTACAATATCGCTTTCGCCGCCGCCAAACAGCAGGGCGAACAGGACTCCGCTTCTTTCAGCAACGGCTACGCCAAAGGGCAGGCCGACGCCGCCGTTATGGAAGCCGAGAGCGGCCGCAAGGCCGGCTACCAGGCTGGCTTCACCCTGCGCGAGAACGAACTGCAGGCCTCTTTCCCCAGCGCGGGCGGCATGCGCGCCGCCGGCACGAAAAGCGTGAAGGGCGGAGACCTGTCCATAGAGCTGGCCCGCAACGGGTATTCTACCCCCGAAGAGCGCCAGGCCTATGACCGGGGCTACCGCGAAGGCTACCAGCGCAGCTACCGCCGCGCTTACGACGACGCCAAGCGGGACGGCTACAACGAAAGGTACAACCTGGCTTACAGGCGCGCCTACGACAACCAGTACTCCATAAGCTACCGCACCGGCTTTGCCGACGGCAAGGACAAGGGCTATAAGGCGGCTTACAGGTCCGCGTACAACTCGGCTTACGCGTCTTTCTACGAGCAGTACAGCAACCGCGAATACGCCGACCAGCGGGCCCAGGGCCAGAGCAGCGGCCGGGTTAACGGCCAGAAGGAAGGCTTCGAGGCCGGCTGCGCCGAGCAGACCAAGCGCGGCTACGACGAGGGCTACCAGAAGATGGCGGCCCAGGTTTACCCCGGCGCTTTCGAGGCCGGCAAGCAGTCCGGTATCGCCGCGGCGGACAAGTATTACAGCGAGAACTCGGTGCTGAAGGCTTTCGGCATCTCGTTCTACGACGAGAACAACAACGGCAAGTTCGAGGCGGGCGAGAACATCATGCTGCGGGCCGACCTGACCAACTACGGCTTCCAGAAGTCCGACACCATCACCGTAACGGTCAAGAGCGAGCGCGGGGAGATAACCCTGACGCCCGACCTGCGCGCCGAGGGCGTGAGCGGCCGCACCAAGGCCGCCGTGAACCTCAACATCGGCCGGCTCTACGACGTGGTAGCGCCCGACGCCGACGCGCTGGTGGTGACGTTCACGGAAAAGGGCCGGATGGTGGCCGACTACCGCCAGATGTACGCCAGGACGAACCCCAACAGGGTCGCCATCATCAACAAGGACGGCACCTCCATAAAGGAAAAGGCCGGCTGGCTGTTCGTCGGCACGGTAACCGAGCTCAACGCCGGCGAGAAAGTGCTGATCGTCGGCGAGAAGGACGACTGGTACAAAGTCCGCAGGTCCGCTGTCGGCGCCGGCAGCTGGAACGAGGGCTTCGTCAAGAAGGGCAAAGTGAGCGTGCAGTAAGCCCTCTTAACGCGCAAATACGAAACCGCCGGGACAGCCCGGCGGTTTTGTTTTTGGGGGATAACCCGGTTCCCCGGAAAATTGTAAACTGGAGGGGTATGAAAAAACCTTTCTCGCTGTGCCTGGTCCCCTTCCTGCTCTGTCTTTCGGCCGCCGCCTCCAGGGCGGAGCAGAGGGTAATGGCCTACTCCAATCCCGCCAATGCGGCCGAGGTGGACGATACCGCGCGCTACTACCACGGCAGGTATTACCCGCAGCTCAGACTGGTGCGCGCGGAAGACCTGAAGAAAGGAGACGACGTGGCGCTGCTGGTGGGCGCGCCGGCCGGCTTCCCGGCCATGCAGGCGGCGCTTTCCCGCTTCGGGATAAAGACCGACGGCGCCACGCTTAACGTGGACGGCGCGGTGTACAGCAAGAACAGCGGCCTGGCCCTGAGGTGGCGAGAGGCCGGCGCCGACGCGGAACTCCGCACGGGGGCCTTCTGGCAGGCGCCCTGGGCCACTTTCTATGTTTCCACAGCCGCGGCGGCGGCCGCCCTCTCCGGCTCAGGCGACGGCGCCGCGGCCTACTTTATAAGCTACCCGTCGTACCCGAAGGCGCTGGTTCTGCGGCGCGGGAAGTTAACGGCGTCCTCGGGGAGTTACCGGTTTGACGCCTCCGAGGAGCTGGCGGCCGATCCGTGCGGAGATTTCCAGCGGCGGCTGCGCAGTTCTACCGGCACCTATATCACCTACTACTACAAGGCCGGTTCCTGGGCCGAGCAGACCATAAATGATTTCATCCCGCGCACCGAGAAGGAAATGGCCGAGCTTGCGGCTTATTTCGGCATCGAAAAAATGAAGCCGATGAGCTACTACCTTTACGACAGCCGCGCCGAGAAGGAGGCCTGCACCGGAGTATACGGCAACGGGCACGCCATGCCCAACGCCGGCGAACCGGAGGTGTTCGCCGTGCACTGCAGCACGCTCAGCGCCACCGGCAAGCATGAGTTCGTGCACCTGTTCGCCGAGGAATACTGGGGGCGCGGCCCGGAGAAGCTGCTGCGCGAGGGCATAGCCGTGGAGCAGGACCGCGGCTGGAGCGGCAAGCCGTTCAGCTACTGGGGCCCCGAGCTGCGCCGCCGCAAGGCGCTGCCGACGCTTAAGACGCTGCTGACCGACAAGTCTTACTGGTTCCGGAATTCCTCCGAGGCTTACGCCGCGGCCGGGCATTTCGCCGATTTCCTCATCAGGAGGTTCGGCAAGGAAAAGTACCGGCAGGCGTACCCGCTCGAGTTGAACGACGCCAACGCCCTGCGCGTCTTCGGCGAGGACCTGGCCGCGCTGGAGAAGGCGTGGCAGGCGCAGATAGACGCCGAAGAGGCCGCCGCCAAATAAGGGAGGCTTCACTTTATGAACAGGACCACGGGATTTGCGCTGATCGCGCTGGGGCTTTTGTGGGCGGCGCCAGCCCGGGCCCAACTATTCGGCGAGAGCCCGGACTATGATAACCCGGCCCTTTACCTTGCCCCCGGACCGCAGTCCGGGATAAGCCTGTCCGCGGCCGCACTGCGCGCCGAGATCGGCGTAAGCACCGCCGCCAACGCCGAAGAACTGGTGCCGGCCGTGTACCGGTGGCTGACCGGCTTCAAAGCCGGCGCGGCCGGCGGCGCGCTTATCGGCAAGACCACGGCCGACGGGCTGTTAAAGGGCCGCTACCTCTCGGGCTGCCACGACTGGGCGCTGCTGTTCTCCAGCGTGCTGCGCAGGCTGGGCTACCCGGCGCTGATGGCGGACGCCGCCGGCATAAAATGGGCGCGGGGGTACGACGGGGGCGGCTTCTCGGGACATGTGTTCGCCGAAGCCTACCTGGAGGGGCGGTGGATGCTGATAGACGCCAACACCGGCCGCTACGTGCGTAATTACGACCCGCGTAATCCCGTGATACCGCTGCGCGTGGGCGGCGAGGCGGCCGGCCTATATGTGATGTTCAAAGGCGTGGACCCGCTGAGCTACGGCATAGCCGGCAGCGGCGATTTGAACGAGAAAATGAAACTCTTCGCCGCGCGCCTGCCGGGGCTGCGGCTGAAATATCCGGCCTATACCGTGACCTATTCGCGGGTGCCCGGGCAGGACGCGGTGCAGGCGGCCCCGGACGAGTCCCCCGGGGTCCGCTGATGATCATATGACTCTTTGAGCTCGCGCGAGACCGCCGGGACCGCCCGGCGGTTTTGTTTTGGTCAGGGCACCGCGTAGAGCACGGTTTCGCAGGCTACGGGCTGGTGCTGGCGCAGGTAGATGCGGTATTCGGGGACCAGCGACCTGATAAAGAGGGGGATTTCAAAAAGATCCCCGGGCTTGTGATACACGCAGACCGCCAGCTTGGGCCGGTTGCGCTTTATGGTTTCGGCGGCGCCCTTGAGGGCTTCCAATTCGGCGCCTTCTATGTCGAGCTTTATAAAAGTGGCGTCGGGCGCCAGGTGGTCCACCGTGTCCGCGTCCACCGAAACCTCGCCCTCGCCGGAGACGGCGGAGGCCGAGGTGCCGTGCCACACGGCGAAGGGCAGCGTGGCCGGCGCGCTCCACAAACCCTTGTTGAAAACCGTTACGCCGCGCAGGCCGCGTCTTTCCACCGCGGCCTTCAGCTTGTCCGCCGTGGCCGGGTCCGGTTCGAAAGCGCGGCAGCCGGCGCACTTGCCTCCGGTGAGGCGCATGAAGGTGAGCAAAGTGTCGCCGGTGTAGGCCCCGCCGTCCACGAACACCTCGCGGTCAGAAAGTTCTATTATCCCTTTGGGGAAATATTGCTCCTTGCGGCTCAGGCCGGCGAGCGCCTCTCCGGCCCCGCCGAGCTTGCTGTTGATGAAGGCCTCGAAGGTCTGGCGCGACAAGTCGTCGCCGAGCATCCCGTAGGCCGCCTCGAACTGCGCCCTATGGGCCTCGAGGTAGGCGCGGTCGAAAGTGTTGTTCAGCAGCTCGCCCATCACGTCGAAGAAATAACTGCCGGCCACGCGGGCGCGGTCCAGGCGGGCCAGTTTCTCCCCGGCCAGGCGGGCGTTGGCGAAAGCTATGACGACATTGAACCGCTCGAACCTGCGGTTTACCTCCCCGAAGCCGACGGCCTCTCCGGAGGTGGTGAACCCGGCGTCGGTAAAGACGGCGGCTATGGGCAGGCCGCGGCGCGCCAGGTACTCGCGCACATAAGGCGCGTACCAGCCGTCGCCGTAAAGCACCAGCGGCAGCCCGGAGGCCTGCAGTTCTTTTATGTCCTCCGCGGCCCTGTCGGGGCCGGAGGCGAGCTTGTTCCAGAGCGCGGGCATACCCTATTTTAACAAACCGCGGAGTCCCTCCGGCGAAACCAGCCGGTTTTGTTTTTGCCGGGGCGGCGGATATTTAGTTCAATTGAGTTATGCGGGACCAAAGAATTTTACGGAGGACTAATGCTTAAAAGAATTTTTCTGGCAGGGGCTTTCCTTACGGCGGCCGCCGGGCCCGCCGCCGCGCAGTTCACGCGTACCGAGGACTTGCGCGTGCGGCCGCCCGAAGCCTGGCAGCCGCACAAACTCTACGGGCTCTCGCTCAGCCTGGGCGGCGGCTACCTGAACGGCAACGTCAGGAACTACAGTTTTAACGGCGGCCTGGAGTTCGACTGGAAGCCTGTCGAAAAGCAGTCCCTGTTCCTGCAGGCGTCGGACAATTACGTGAAGTACGGCGACGCCGCCGTTACCGACAAATCGCGCGGGTCGCTGCTGTACGCCTACGCGGTAAGGTCCAGGCTGAACCTTTTTCTGCAGACCACGCACAGCCACGACAAATTCCGCCTGGTAAAGTACCGCATGACCAACACCGCGGGCGTCTGCTACCATAACTTCCTGCCCGGCGTCTTTAAGCCGGTAATGCTCAGCGCCGGCCTCACGCCGGAATACGAGAAAGACTCCGCCGGGAACGTTAAGCGCGATTTCCGCCTGACCGGGCGCGTCAACTTCGCCACCGCCCTCACTCCTACCGTTAACCTGGGAGGCGACGTGATCTACACGCCGCGCGCCGCGGACACCGGGGATTACCGGCTGTATTCGGAAGGCTTCCTGGAGTTCAAGGTCTGGAAGGAGGCGGTGGCGTTCAGGATCACCGCCACCGAGGAATACGACTCCAGGCCGTTCACCGGGGTACGAAAGAACGACTTCGGCCTTACCCATGCCCTGGTCGTGAAGCTGGCCAAGTAAGTATCCGCAGGCGGGGGCCGGCCCTGCCGTATTGCGAAGCCGCCGTGGCGGCACGCGGTTTTGTCGCGGGCAGCGGCGCGTTGACAAGCCGGTTTTATATAGCCTAAACTGAAATTTATGCGCTTACACATATTGTTCCTGCTGTTGTTCCCCTGCCTGCTGCTCTCGACTGCGCCGCAGGCGCAGGCCGCTAAAAAGAGCAAGGCCGCGGTCAAGGCTGCCGGCTACAAGGAGATCCCGGCTTTCAACTGGGGCCTCGCCGCCACCGGCTTCGTGGAAATGTTCAAGATGCGCAACCGGGAGGTGGAATCCTCCCACCCTAACCGCTTTTTTCCGGGCACGGCGGCTTTAGCGTTGGGCCGCATAGACGACTCCGGCCATTTCCTGCTGCTCAAGTGCGGCGCCTCGAGCAGCTGCGGCAGCATAAGAGACGTGCTGGAGGACCGCATGGTGTTCGCTACCCTGCTGGACGCCGTGCAAACCCCCAAGGTGCGCAAGGACCAGCTCTATAACCCCGTTACCTGGGAACTGAGCCCGTTGGGGGAGAAATATGTCGACATCCTGCGCAAGCGTTACCCGGACCTCTCCACCCGCCTGGGCAGGCTTATAGGGGCGGCCTTCGCCGGCGAGTAGAGAGCCGCGGCGGAGCGGCCGGCTGCCGCCGGGCCGCAGAAAGCAAGGAGATCGAGATGAATAATTGGCTGCTGCGCCTGCGCGGTATGGTCTGGATCTGCCTTAACTGGGCGGCCGGCTGGGCGGGAACCGGTTTGCTTATAGGGGTGACCAGCCTGGCGACGCCTTTCCTGCCCTGGGACGCTTTCTTCAGGGTCTTCGACGCCCCGCTGCCGGCGCTGGGCCTGCCGGGTTTTATCGGGGGCGCGCTATTTTCGATAGTTGTCGGTATAGCCGAACACCGCAGCAGGTTCGAGGACCTGTCGCTCGGCAGGTTCGGCGCGTGGGGGGCTTTAGCCGGCCTGATGTTGAGTCTGTTGCCCGCCGCCATGGTGGCCGCGGGGCTGGCTGCCCTTAACCACCCGGAGCATGGCTTGTGGAAACTGACCGCCCTGATAAGCGGTCCGCTGACGCTGCTGGGCGCCGTCTCTGGCGCGGCCTCGCTGCGGCTGGCCAGAGCGGGGCGGCTCTGGAAGACGCTGCTGCTGCAATTACTGGCCCGAGAATAGAGGTGCGCTCTGACTTGGCGCCAAACAAAAACCGCCGGGACAGCCCGGCGGTTTTTGTTTCTGCTGGTTAAGGCGCTCAGTAGTAGGCCACGGTGGTGAGGCCGAAGATCACGCGGGAGTGCATTTCGGAATAATCTATGCGGAAGAAGCCGTTCTCGCCCCAGTCGTCGCCCCAGCTGTTCTTTACTATGAAATATTCTTCGGCGTCGTTATAGCCCACCAGCAGCACGGCGTGCGCGCCGACGCGCTTGCCGCCCACGCGGGAGTAAACGCCGCCGGTGTAGTTGAGGAAATCCTCGTAGACCTGCATGGAGGTGGGCAGCGGGCCGTAATGGGCCAGCGCGGCCTTGATCTTGTTAACGGTGGGCAGCACCATGCCCCAGCCTTCGATCTTATGCGTGTTGCGCTCCCAGCCCGTGGCTGCGTTGGAGCAGGAGCCGTTCTCTTCGGCGTAGGGATAGGCCGATTCGGCCGGCAGGCCCTGGCGCACCAGGAAGCGCGGGAACAGGGCCCCACCCTTGCAACTGCCGACGCTGCTGCAGGAAATATAGAGCTGCTCGGAAAGGTCTATGTCCAGGCCGGGCTTGCCGCTCTTGCGCATCACGTACGACTCCAGCGCGCCGGTCATGGCGAAGGACCAGCAGGAGCCGCAGCCGCCCTGGCGCTTGGGGGCTGTGACGAAGTTGCCGCCGTTGTTGCGCCAGTCTACCGAGGCGCGCAGCCGGGTCTCGGGGGCTTCGGGGGCCAGCGGGCCCGAGGGGGCGTTGGTGTCCAGCCCTACCAGATCGCTCCACTGTTCTTCGGTGAGATTGGAGACTCCGGTCTCGCCGGCGGTCCACCGCGCGCCGCGCGTCTCTAACGATTTCTGTAATTCGGTCAGCTTGGCCCGGGCTTCCCGCGTGAGCTCGGCGGCGGCGGAGCCGGCCATCAGGCAGACTAGCGCGGCTGCCGCTATGCAGGCTGGGCGGAGGTTCATGTATATAGGTTAGCTTGCGGCCGCGCGGGTTTCAAGGCCATAGGGCCCAGGCCCGGCTGCCCCGTGTGGTACCGGGAGTTCTGTATGGGGATTTACGGCTGGAGGGCCAGGGCGGGCGGTTCCGCCGCCCTGAGCAGGCGGGAGGTGGCGCCGCCCTTGTGGAACAGCCAGGAGGCCCACACGCCTTTGGCGAAAGTGGAAAGGGTAATGGCCCACCAGATGCCCGGCGTGCCTAAGCCCAGGGTGATGGCCAGCAGCCAGGCCGCCGGCCAGCGCGCCAGCGTGAGCGGCACGGCGATGAACATGTAGTCGCGGGTATGGCCCAGCCCGGTGAACACGCCCTCGAAGAGCAATTCCCAGCCGAGAAATATTTCAAAGTAACCGACGGTGCGCAGGTAGCGCGCGGCGTTGGCTATGACTTCGGGGTCCGACGTCATCGGGCGCACCAGCAGCTCCGGGACGAAGATGAAGGCGAGCGCCACCGGCAGCAGTAGCACCGTGATGAGCAGGCGGCCGCGCGTCACTATCTGCCGCACCCGCTGCATATCGCCGCGGCCGAAGCTCTGCCCCACCAGCGCCGCCATGGCGGTGGAAAAACCTATGCCCAGGAAATAAGGCACGCCTTCCAGCCGGAAGCAGACGCTCAGGCCGGCGAGCGGGGCCTCGCCGAAGCGCGTGATGATGGCCGTAAGGGCGGGATACACGAGCGACCAGACCACGTTCACCGAGGCGGCCGGCACGCCGATCTTGAGCATGCGCGCGGCGCGCGTGAAAGCGGGCCGCCGCAGTACCTCGGCCAGCGGCGGCAGGTAGCCGCGCCGGCGCAGGAACACCACTTGCAGCGCCAGCGCTATGGTGGTGACCAGCACTGAAGCCGCCGCGGCGCCAGGCACTCCCAGCGGCCGGCCCGTCCCCCAGCCAAGTATCAGCACGGGGTCCAGTACGATGTTGAGCGCCACCGTCGCCGTCATTATGATCACGTTGGTGCGAGTGTCCCCGTAGGCGTTGAAGACGCTGCCCGCCAGGTTGCAGAGGTAATAGAGCGGCAGGGCGCAGACGTAAATGGTGAGATACTGCCGGGCGAAGGCGGCCGTTTCCGGCTGCAGGCCCATCAGGCGGAAGATGAGGGGGATGCTCGGCAGCAGCAGGGCCATTATCAGCAGGCTGCCGCCGAGGCTCAGCCAGGCGGCCTCCACGGCGGT
>Ga0209211_10000889_pt1 | contig 59327 bp, 33 predicted proteins | sample RifGroA2_FD_183992 | JGI IMG/M metagenome (GOLD analysis project Ga0209211, IMG submission 183992) | Groundwater microbial communities from Rifle, Colorado, USA - Groundwater A2 (SPAdes) (version 2) | ecosystem: Environmental > Aquatic > Deep subsurface > Groundwater | place: Rifle, Colorado... | reverse complement strand
TCATTGTATGTTCTGGTAGTTCCATCTGAGTAAGTGACTGTTACTGTGCCAACTGTTGCTGTGCTGTTGCCATCTGAATCCTGGCAGCTGACTGGAGTTACTTGTGCGGTTGCTACAGGTATATTGCTGCAATACCCAAGCCTTGTATCTCCTTGGTAACAGCTTGAGCTTGAGCCATAAACTTGAGCACAATCGATATCAAGTTGCCTTAACTTGTCAACTCGAGTATCATCGCACACATATTCTGAAACAACTCTTGGATTATATGATTGGTGAAACCTACATCCATCATTGTATGTTCTGGTAGTTCCATCTGAGTAAGTGACTGTTACTGTGCCAACTGTTGCTGTGCTGTTGCCATCTGAATCCTGGCAGCTGACTGGAGTTACTTGTGCGGTTGCTACTGGAGATGTTGGTATAGGAGCTGATGCGCAAACTGCTCCTTTATCATTGCATCCATATTCACATTGAAGTTTAGAATAAAAGCATAAGCCGTCTATGCCTGCATATCCTCTATAATAGTACACTCCCTTAGAGCAATAACTGCCGCACTTTGGAGGTTCAGGAACACATTTATTAGTTACTTTATCACACCCTAAACTACATTGTTGGCTCAGATAATAACATTTTTGAGCTGCAGTACTATAAGAGCCTCTAAAATAATACACACTTTTATTACAATAGCTGTTGCATGATGTATCAACTGAACTTGCAGTAGCAGTTGATTCATTATGGCTTGCAAAAACAAAAGAACTACATAAGACTGCAAAAATTAATCCGAAAATAAATAACCTCTTTTTCATGGATTCTATAACAAGGTTATTCTATAAAAACCTTTTGGTAGAAAAATTTTAAAAACGCTATTAAGCAGGAACACTAAACTTTTTATCAAACAACCCTTTTAAACTTCTTCTCCAACTCATACAATGTCATGTTGATGATTGTAGGACGACCATGCGGGCAGTTGAATGGATTTTCGCATCCTGCAAGACGTTTCAACAGCTCACTCATCTGCGGCAAAGTAAGTGAATCGCCTGCTTTTATAGATGCTCTGCATGCCTTGGTTGCAATTTTGTGCTCGATAAATTCATCTGTGAGCTTGGTTGCATTGGTTGCTTCATTTATTACATCTTTCAGGAATTCTTTTGTATAAATTTTGCCTAATAGGATTGGAACTGACCTTACAACAAAAGTATTATTGCCAAACTCTTCTAGATTAAATCCAAGCTTCAGAAACAAATTAAGATTCTCTTGCAGCAACAGATATTCTTTTAATGTCAGATCAAGCACATCTGGCTTTAGCAATGGCTGCGATATTTGCTTGTTTGATTTTTTTAAAAATTCCTCAAAATTAACTCTCTCTTCAACTGCATGCTGGTCTAATATCAACAATCCAGAATCAGCTTCTGCCAAAATATATGTGCGATGCATCTGCCCAATTACAGACATAGCAGGCAGTTTCATCTCGACTCTAATCGGCTCTATAATTATGCCTGTATTAATATCAACACCATTTTCTTTTATTTTATCTGCATTTACAAATTCATCTGCACTAATTTGAGATAAATCAAGTGATGGCGATTCCAACAAAGTCTGCTTATCGCTTTCAAGAGCATATTTTCTTCTTGCATCTTCCATCTTGATATCATAAGGATTCTTTACATCTTTGTCTGAAATCTGTGGAATCAGTTCAGCAGCAAATGTAGTAAGAAGCGCAAGCTTTACTGCTTCAAAAACTGCTTCATACAGCTCAGTCTCTTTGCTTACTCTTATCTCTGACTTTGTCGGATGGACATTTACGTCAATCTTCTTTGGATCGATAGTGATGTTTAATATTGCAATAGGATGCCTATGCTCCATAAGCATTGTAGTATAGCCAGAATACAATGCATCTGTGATAACTTTGTTTTTTACGAATCTCTTGTTCACAAAGATCGACTGCATGCTCTTATCTGCTTTAGTGAAGCTTGGCTTGGAGATAAATCCCATTATCTCAATCTCATCTCTTACATAATTGACTGCCAATAATTGTTTTGCAGCATCTCTTCCATATATGTTTGCAACATTTGAAAGAGTGTCATTGGTTTTTGGAGATGAAAGCAAGACGTTGTCGTTATGTATCAGCTTAAAAGAAACTTGCGGATTTGCTAATGAGTATCTTATGATTATATCTACAATTGCTGCAAGTTCATGTTCAATGCTTTTCAAATATTTTTTACGCGCAGGAGTATTATAAAACAGGTCAAATACTTCTATTGTCGTGCCAGGATTGCATGCTGCTTCCTTAACTGCAGTTACTTTACCTACTTCGGTTTTTAATTGGGTTCCTTGGATATTTTGTATGGTAGATTGATCCCCTGAGTTTGTTCTAGTTGTTAATGCTAAATTACTTACTGCAGCGATGCTGGCTAAAGCTTCTCCTCTAAAACCAAGGGTATTAATAGAAAACAGGTCATCTGCATTGGAAATCTTGCTTGTCGCATGACGTTGGATAGCTAGCAATGCATCTTCCTTGTCCATGCCAAAGCCATTGTCAGAAACTTTTATATAACTCTTACCGCCTTCTCTCAGCTCTACTGCAATATTATTTGCATCAGCATCTAATGCATTCTCAACAAGCTCTTTAACTACATTTGCAGGCCTTTCGATAACTTCGCCTGCGGCTATTTTGTTTATGATCTCGTCGCTTAGCAATTGGATCTTTGGCATAATCTCAACTCATTATAATTCTAATAACTTTTTCTGCTTCTCTTTCTTTATCTTATCAACAATCTTATTAATCTCTTCTCTGTTGAATTTATTACTTGTCTCCTCTTTATCAAATTTAGTCTCAATCTTATTCTTTTCATTATTGAGTTCGGGTATCTTCTTTTCCTTTAGCTCTTCTTCCAACCTATCCCCTATCTCATCCTCAACTTCTAACATTTCCATTATCTGCTTGCTCCTATGGATGACAGTTTCTGGCATACCTGCTAATTTTGCAACATGGATGCCGTAACTCTTGTCTGTGCCTCCAGCTACAATCTTGCGCAGAAACACGATATCATTCTCTTTCTCTAAGACTGCAATATTATAATTTTTTATTGCAGGAAGATGCTCAGCCAATTTATTCAGCTGATGATAATGCGTTGCAAATAAAGTCTTTGCTTTATTATGCTCATGCAGATATTCAGCGACTGCCCATGCTATTGAAATTCCGTCAAATGTTGATGTGCCGCGTCCAATCTCATCCAAGATAACTAAACTTTTTTCAGTTGCATTATTTAGAATATTAGCTGTCTCATTCATCTCGACCATGAATGTGCTCTGACCATGTGTAAGATCATCATACGCTCCTACTCTCGTAAAAATTCTATCTACCACTCCAATCTCTGCTTTTTTTGCAGGCACAAAGCTGCCAATTTGTGCCATTAAGACAATTAATGCAATTTGGCGCATGTATGAGCTTTTGCCAGACATGTTTGGGCCAGTGATAATTTGTAATCTATTATTCTTATCAATCACACAGTCATTTGCAATAAAGTTTTTTTCTATCTGCTCAATTACAGGATGCTTGCTGTCATGCAAGATTATCCTCTCTTCATTATCAACTATTGGCTTTACATAATCATTTTCTGCGCCAACTTTTGCCAGAGAGCATAAAACATCCAGCAAAGATAATTTCTCTGCAATCTTCTGTATACTCTTTGTTTCAAAGCTGATCTTATTTATTATATCGGTAAATAGTTCATACTCTAGCCCGCAGATCTTTTCTTCTGCACCAAGAATTAAATTTTCATGCTCTTTTAGTTCTTCTGTAATAAACCTCTCAGAATTTACTTGAGTCTGCTTTCTCACATAATCTTTAGGAACTAAATGCAAGTTTGCTTTTGTGACTTCTATATAATATCCAAAGACATTGTTGAATCTTATCTTTAATGATCTTATCCCTGTCTTTTCTTTTTCTCTCTCTTCAAGCTGTGCAATATACTGCTTAGAGTTTCTGGAAACATCTTTTAGCTTATCAAGCTCAGGATTGAACCCTTGATTTATTATATTTCCTTCTCTTGTGCTTATAGGTGCATCTTCTTTTATTGCAGTCTCAATTATCTGCGCAATTTCAGCTAACTCTGGAATCTCATATATTTCTGTTAGCATATATGAAGCAAACTTTACTTCTCTCAATAATCTTTTTATCTCAGGAATGATGATTAAAGCGTTCTTTATCCCAACAAGATCACGTGCATTTGCTGTGCCAAAATTAACCCTGCTTATCAATCTCTCAATGTCAGATACTTTTGCTAGCAGATCTCTTATGTCATCTCTTAAAATTGATTGCTTGAAAAATATCTCAACTGCATCCTGCCTTGCTTTGATGCTGCCAACTTTTAACAATGGCTTTAACAGCCAAGATTTTAGTAATCTTGAGCCCATTGATGTCAATGTCTTGTCTAAGACTTCCAGTAACGTTGAATTTATAGAATTATCTCTTATGTTTCTGGCTAGCTCTAAGTTGCGTTGTGTTGCAGAGTCAAGCAGCATATATTCCTGATTATTCAACACATGGATTTTATTTATGTATTTTAAAGAGGTGCGTTGAGTGAATTTTAGATAGCTCAATAATGCTCCTGCTGCATTTATCGCAGATTCATGCTCTTGGTTCTGCTCGTCCAATCCATAACCTAAAAGATTTGCTGTGCTGAAATGCTCCAGCAATAATTTATATGCTGCTTCCTTCCAAAAATGCCTGTCATCAAATGAGTTGAAGACTACATTAGATGAATCACCTAAATTGGTGGAATAATTAGAATTGTCTGAAGCAGCTCTTGTATTTTTTGTAAATCTTCTCCTCAGTTGCGAAAGTAATTCAGTGTCTTCCAAACTTATTGGCAGTATGCATTCTTTAGGTTCATATCTTGCAATCTCATTGATCAGTTTATCGTAACTATCAACTGAAGCAACTAAAAATTCTCCTGTAGAGATATCAGCTAAGGCAATTCCAAATCTTAAGTTTTGTTTGCCGGGATTATCCTGTGTATCTGAACTGCATGATGCAGACTCACCTTGCCTGTTGATTGCCAAGATGTAATTATTTGATTTTTGATCTAAAATATTTGATTCCATCACAGTACCAGGAGTGATTACTCTCACAACATCTCTTTTTACGAGACCTTTTGCAAACTTCGGATTTTCCATCTGCTCGACTATGGTAACTTTATATCCTTTCTTGATCAATTTTCCAAGGTATTGGTCTAATGAATGAAACGGAATCCCTGCTAAAGGAGCCCTTGTCTCTCCTTTGCCGCGCGCTGTTAAAACAATATTCAGTTCTCTCGCTGCAGTCTTAGCATCCTCATAGAATGTCTCATAGAAATCCCCCATCCTGAAAAGCACAATAGTATCTGGATATTCCTGCTTCACTTTCATGTACTGCTGCATAGCCGGCGTAAGTTGCATTATCTAAAACCCCCAAGTATAAATCTAAATAAAAGGTATGATTCAATTCTAATGTATGTTAAATATGTTATTCCGACCTAAATATAAATAAGATAGGTTAAGCTAATCTATTACAATAAGAACTAAAATAACAGAGGCTATTAAAAATGTTTTTGTTTTAATATGGAACTAAGTTAAATATATATACTAGCACGAATATTAATATATCCTATAATCTAATTAGAATCAATCGCTTAAAAAAGAGGTCATCATGCCATTATTCAACCTAATCCAAGACATAAAAGACATAAACAGATTAAGGGAGATTCTTGCAGTATTATTTGAAGAAGGCTTTGGCTACTGGATCTCTAGGACTGCATTGGCTTCTCATGTTCCTTGGTATAGGAGAATATTTGCAGGAATAAAAAATAAATCAACTGAAGAATTAACTTTGCCTGTCAGGGTAAGAAGGGCAATGGAAAGGTTAGGGCCTACATTTGTAAAGCTTGGCCAGATACTTAGCTTAAGGCCAGACTTTGTGCCAAAAGAATACATCAAGGAATTTGAAAAGATGCAGGATCATGTTCCTGAGTTTTCTTATGAAGAGGCTAAGCAAACAGTTGAGCATGAACTTGGCAAATCCTTGAAAAGTGTTTTTAAAAGTTTTGATAAAAAGCCTATTGCATCTGCATCATTATCACAAGTTCATAAAGCAGTATTAAAGAATGGCAAAATTGTTGCAGTAAAGATACAGCGCCCAAATATTAGGGCAGTTATTGAAAAAGACATCCGATTGATGCTGCACATCGCTTCAATACTTGAAGAGCATTTTCCAGAAGCAAAGAAAATACATGCAGCAAAGATAGTTGAGGAGTTTGCTAGATGGACAGAACAGGAGATTGACTTTAGAAATGAAGCGAAGAATGCTATCAGATTCAGGCAAAATTTCCTTAATAATAATCATGTAGTCATACCTAAAGTCTATAATGAATACACAACAGGAAAACTCCTTGTCTTAGAGTTCTTAGACGGCACTGAGCTTAACCAAATAGGCACATTAGAGCATGCAAAAAATAAATATGATGTGCCGACTATTGTAAAATATGGGTTTCAGGGAATCTTGGAGCAAGTGTTTGTGCATGGTTTTTTCCATGCAGATCCTCATCCTGGCAATATCTTTATCATGAAAAATGGAAAGATAGGGTTAGTTGATTTTGGGATTGTAGGGCATTTTAATGAGAATCTGAAGAACAAAAGCATTGCGTTGTTCACAGGCATTATTGAAGGAGACAGTGCTAGGATCATCAAAACATTCTTGGAGATGGGGATGAACATTGAGCAAGTAAATTATGATGCATTTAAGGATGATTTAGAGCAGATACTTGCTGAGATGAAAGACACTTCTGTAAGTGATGTTAAAATCAGTTACATCTTGGATGATATCCTTAATCTTGCGCTTAAGCATAATGTCAGGATGCCTGTTGATTTTGTGCTTTTTGGGAAGACAATTGCTACATTAGAAGGCGTTGCTTTGAAGTATGATCCTGATTTTAAGATAATTGAAAGCAGCAAGCCATTGATTAGGAAATTAGCGCATAAAAAGTTCAGTGTCAGAGAGCATGCATTGAATATCTACAGGACATATTCCAGTTTTAAAGAGAGCATAAAGAACATCCCTATCTATACTCTTGAGATAATGAACAAAATTAGAGAAGGAAAGATAAAGATAGACATTGCAGACACTGACATCAAAACACTTAGCTTAGAGATGGAGCACAGCTCTGGCAATATTGCATTTGGGATGATAATTGCAGCATTGTTTGTAACAAGTGGCTTGATGCTGCAGAGCGATAAATTGCCGGTGTATAATGGGTATCCTATAGTCCCAATCGTTGGTATAGGCTTAGGATTTATCTTGACTTTATGGCTGCTACACAGGACTTTATTAGCAAGATATCTGAATTAGGATAAAAATTAAAATCTGATAATTGATATATAAGATATAAAAAATCATAAGAGGTGTTTTTTATGGCAAGAAGCTTGATTAAGGATGGATTGTATTTTTCAGTTGGTTTGGCAGCTGCATCAAAGGATACGGTCGAGAAGATAGTCAACAGGATTGTAAGGGAAGGATTGTTGAGTGTGACTGAAGGCAGAAAATTAGCAAAAGATGTCCTAAAAGCATCCAACAAAGCGCAAAAACAGTTGACTGGCGCAGTTGGTAAGCAGATACAGAATGCTGCTGAGCAGACACCATTTGCAACTAAAGCAGATCTCGAAAAGCTTAGAAAGCAGCTGATGGGTAAGAAATAACCAGTTAACCACTACATTTTATATGCTTGTTTTATGCATATATTTAGTCATGGTTGAAAGATTATACTTCTAAAATCAACAAAAATTAAAAATACAGCGTGATTATTCTATCTTATGCAATCCCAAATAATAGGAAAGATAATCACTTCACTAGATGGTTCTCTGAAGCTTAATGAGAATGAGGCGATAGAATTCAATCTCCCTGGATATAAGGCAGTGCCTATTTTTAAGACTAATTTTCATGCAATTGAACAAAGCAACAAAGAAAATAATGCAGATGATGGAAACAAAAATAATAATAATGTTATAACTAATACTAAGATTGCATTCATTGATGGCGGAAATGTAGAGCTTCTTTCTGCGCCTAATTTTTCACTTCAGTTTGTAAGGGTTTTTGCGTGCATTTTTCAGGATAATAAAAGAATATTCTCAAAGAAAAAAGAGTTTTATGTTCTAGCAAAATGTATTAATAGATTAAATGATGAGGGAAAAGCTGAACTGACTTATACTGCTGAGATATTTAATGCAAACAAAGAACCTGGAAAAGATGGAAAAACATTCATTGATGCTTCTGATTTGTTATTTGCAGCAAATGATGAGACAATAAGGGATGGTATCCATAATGCAAGCATTTCTGCAGTTGGAGAGATTGCAAGAAAGTTTGGGGAGCTTGCGCTTGCTAAGCAAATTGTTAATGAGCTAGGAGAAGATGGCATCATTGTTTTAGATGGGAGTTTGCAAGCTACAATAACAAACCATAAGAAGTATTTGGAGCAATTATATGCTTATGCGCATGAGAAAGGGATAGTTGTAAGTGCTCTTGCCAAAACATCGAGGTTATTTAGTAACAATGGAAACAGCATGGCTGGATTGTTAAATGAAATTAGCGCAAATACACAAGTAAATGGTGTAATCTGTAAAAACATTGCATGGTATTACTATCCTGTTGTTGAGATTGAGAATGACAACCACAAAGCAGAGCTATTTTTTGTCAAATTAAATAAGGCAAGCGAGTATGTTTTTAGGTTTGAGATATTTAAGGATTGCTTAGCTGAAAAAAAACAGGATTCTGCACTTTTAGCTGGATTTTTGTCTGAACTATTTTCTGCGATTGCAAATAACTCAAGAGATTTAGCTTTTCCAGGCTATCCTTATGGATTGATTTTTGCAGACAAGTTGGCTCGTGTCTCAAATAACGAGAAAGAATATCTTACGACAATGTTCCAGGCAAAAGCAGGGAAGAGTTGGCTAGTCATCAAGAAGTATCTTAATGCAGTAAACGCACATGATGTACTGGATAGAATCGGATGAATAGATTATATTAATGATTTATCCTTTTTTAGCATTTTCTCTTCTCCGTAATGGTAATAAAAGTTTATATACCCTCGAATAATTATACCTTATATTAGGCATGTACGGCTAAATAGTAGCTTGTACTATACGGTTTAGTCTATATCATTTAAATCAGGGAAAGAGAGGTGAATATTATTATGGCAAAAAAGAAAAAAGTAGCTAGAGCTGTTAGTGCTCCTGTCGTAAGTGCACCAGTAACTAGTCCAGCTAGTCCTGCACTGAAGACTTATGAGCGCAATCTAGGGCATCTTGCTTTTATTGCAGGCGTTATTGTCGCAATTATTGCAGGCATTTCAAGCTCAATTCTTGAAGAGCATGTTGTTACGCTTGTATTAGTTGTTCTTGGTCTTGTAGTAGGATTCATGAACATCACTTCAGAAGAATATACTGGCTTCTTAGTAGCAGCAATCGCATTGATGGTAGCTGGTGTAGCTGATGTTTTATCTATCCCATATGTGGGAGAGATTTTAAACAACATCTTAAGAAACATCGCAAAGTTTGTTGCTCCTGCAGCATTGGTCGTTGCATTGAAAGCAGTCAAGAAGCTTGCTGAATACCAGTAAGGATTTTTGTTTATTTTTTCTTTCTTCTTTTTTATCTTCTCTTAATTTTTCTTGTATTTCTTTTTTAATCCTCTCTGATGATTCTGTTTTTTGCAGGTTTTACAACCCATAGATTTATATAAAATAATATTTTACTTATAATCATGTACGACGTAATCGCAATAGGAAGCGCAACAATCGATGTGTTTTTGCAGACAGACAAGAGGTATGTGCGTAATAATCAGATTAAAGGCAATCATGTTGAGGAGTATTGCTTTCCTGTTGGCACAAAATTATTGGTAAGAAATTTAGAGTTTTCTACTGGCGGCGGAGGAACTAATACTTCAGTCGCATTTTCAAGGCTTGGATTAAAGACAGCATATCTTGGCAAATTAGGCAATGATAACCCAGCAAAAGTTGTTTTGGATGCGCTTAAGGCAGAGAAAGTTGACACCAGCTTAGTGGTCATTGAGAAAGAAGCCAGAAAAAATACTAAAACCTCTAAAATTCAAAAAAATTCTAAAAAGACAGGCTACTCTACAATCATAGACGCAGAAGGCGAAGATCGCACAATATTTGCGTTCAAAGGGGCAAATGATGATCTCTTGTTCAATGAGCTCAACCTGAAGAAGATCAAGCAAACACGCTGGATATATCTTGGCTCGATGATGGGAAGCTCATTCAATACTGCAGAAAAGATTGCTGAATTTGCGAGAAAGAACTGCATACCTTTGGCATTTAACACAAGCACATATCTTGCAAAAAAAGGACTTTCTTATTTAAAAAATATCTTGAGATGCACTACTCTTTTTGTGCTGAATAAAGAGGAAGCTGAGCTTCTGACAGGCAAAAAAGACGTAAATTTGCAGTTAAAAATGCTTCACAAGATCGATATAAAATATATTGCAATCACAGATGGCAGCAATCCTGCGCATGCCTGCGACGGAGAAAAGATCTACACCATCTATCCGAGAAAAGTTAAGATTAAGGAGACAACTGGCGCAGGAGATGCTTTTGCTGCTACGTTTGTCGCTGGGATATTAAAAACAAATAACACAAAACAAGCATTAGAGCTTGCTCTTGCAAATTCTGAAAGCGTAATAACTCATTACGGTGCAAAGAATCTACTGTTGCACTGGCACACTTTAACTGAGCACGTAAGAAAAAATCCTTATAGGATTGAGGAGAGAAGATTGTGATCAATATTCTGAGATAAATGTTTTTTGAAATTATCTTCTGACAGGAGCTAAAGGCACAGTGCCATTCTCATCTGGTAATTTTGTTCTGTCTAAGTCTGGAGTTTCTCCTGAATCAATTTCTGGCGCATTGTTCTGCAAGTAAGGGACACCTAATTGACCTAATATTCTGATTATAATATTATGCGTTGCTTGGCTAATCTGATAAAATACATCTTTTCTTAACAACAATAAGGGTATTGAGGTTATTCTTGTTTTTACAGCCTGTTCCGTGAATGTTATACCATTTACAGTTCCTTGTATAGCATAATCTGATGACTCTTCTATCTGCATAATATCTGATTCACATGGATGCATCCCATCTACATTTGCATCTACATATGTCTCACTATGGTCTTGGTTGTCAAGCCTATACAATGCAAGCTTTAGTTTACTTCCTTCTGGAATCTCTGCCGTTTCTTTTGTTGTCGTAGAGTAAGTAACAATAATATATACATCATCAACAAAGAATATTCCATTATATGTTATCTTATCATCTTCTGGGATTGCCTTTGCCTTATTTGCAAGATATAATGCTAGGGCCTTTTCTGGTGCCATAGAAGCATAATCAGGGATAGGAGGTGTAGGATTTGGAGCAGCACCAATAGATAATTGTAAATTATAATCTTCTGAGCTAACTGTTGATTCTGCAGATTGTTGTGGAGTTGTTGGAGTTAATGCTTTAGGTACAGAATCTCGTATATAATATGTGCATGAAGCAAGTGCAATTATTGGAACTCCATATGCTAGACCTTTAGCTGATTGCACAATTGTTTTTGCAGTTTTTATAATCTCATCAAGTGACATGCAGGTGCAAATTAATAAGTAGTATAAAAATATGACTGAGAATTGATTTAAGCCTTGAACATCATGCTGCTCTTTTGCTTGGCTTTAATCTTGCATATTCTTTTCTAAGCTGGTCAACATGCTCTCTAATCACCTGCCTAAAATTCTTGTATGCTTTGATAAAGCTTTCAGGATCCGTGTTTGGCAATGCTCCTCTTATATACGTTTCAGGATGGCCGTTTTGCTTTGAATCATATAGCTCAACATATCCTGATTGGTGAAGCTCATTTGGCATCTGAGATTTCGGATAAAATGATGATCCAGAAAATAAAACTGTTGAATCTTTTTCAATCGCCTGTAAGATAACTTCTGGGACATCTAAATGTTCTAATATATATTTCTTGGAGTCATGCTTTTCTTTCAGCAGATCTCGTTGGACAAAGCTATAAACATTAAGCCAAAAATAATAATTGCTGCCATCTAATCTTTCTTTTGCTGACATCTTGAAAAGCTTGAACAATCTTCTTCTTGTTTTTGCCAGCTCATGGCTGAATCCTTCAACATGGCCATTCATCACATCAAATGTGCCACCTAAAGCGACAAGGATCTGGGCAAGAGTTGAGCTTTGGTTAGTGTGATATGCAGGACCACCCTTGAGCTGTGCAAGATATTCTGCAGCTGTTTTATGAGGACCGATGACTTTGTCCAATATGCCATTTCTTCGTAATATATCCTGCGCTTCTTTGCTTGCATATAATGCACCTACTCTGGTTCCTGCGCGTTTTTCTACTTTTGAGCCGCTGTAATAAGTTATAACTGGAGTTCCTGGTGCAGCATCTCTCATGAATACAAACCTGTTTCTTCCATAGCCTTTGTAGACCATATCCTCGCAGAAGATCAGATTAGGTGCAACATCTTTTAATCCTGCTAATGCTTTTTTTTCTTTTTTGGATAAGACCCAGCCGCTTGGGTTTGAAGGGTCTATCATTATGCATGACTTGATCCTGTCTTTATCTTTTTGTCTCCATTTTGATATAGTCTTCTTAAGTTCAGTTATAGTATCTAGATGCAATTTTCCTTTTGGGTCAGAAGGGATTGGTATAATCTGCAAATTCTTATGCCCTGTCAATAATTGGTATGGGGGATAGAATGGCGTTATAATGAATACTATATCTCCGTCTTCAAAATGATCAGATTTGAAGAATGTATCTATCCCTTGAGAAACTCCTTGCGTAATAAGTATGTCATTGTAATTGATTCCTTTGCCGTTTGGCTTTACCTTATCATCTAAACTTCTATCGTGGTCATCCAAGATGCTCTTCATGTATATCTTAGCAACATCCAAGCCTTGGATTGGGCCATAAGGTATGCCTCGTATATATTGGAGCATCTCGTTATACAGCTTTACCTTAAATTTTCTTTTATCATTGTCATCATGAGATGGAACACCGGCAAGATGGTCCATGACTGCGCTTAAGTTTCTTGAAGCACGCTGTATAAACTGTTCTCCTAAGCCATGCTCTCTTGTAACTCTTTTAAGTATTCTCTCTAAAGTTGCAGGGCTTTTAGTTTTCTTAAATTCAATTAATGCGGCTTTGTCTGATGATAAGTAACTAGCTGCTAAAAACATATATCCAAATATCTCATCTCCCTCAACAGATGGCTGCGAATGCTCGTAAGATGGCGATCCGCGTGATAAGTCAACTACAGGCACTCCAGTTTTTGCAGAACAATATGCAGCATATTCTTTCAGGGTCTGCATCAGCCTGAATGGGTCCAGTTCCTTTATCAATCTCTTTAGCTCATCTCTTGGGACGCTGAATTGTGGTATTTCACCTGCTTTTTCTAGCCTGTCTTCTAAGCCTTTAGCCTTATCTTTACCCTCAACTTTAGCTGCTGCCATTGTAAATCACGGATAAATGTCTATTTTATAAATGTTTTGAGAAAAAACATCCTCTATTTATGTCATTACTTTTATAAATCTCATGCTAAGTTTTCATTATTTATCATTGAAATTAGGGTACTTTGTTGAAAATAAAGCCTAAGGGAAAATTAGAAAAAAATAATAAATGAGTAAAACTGGTAAATTGATCAGAAGAAAATGCCTACTGCATTAGAACGAGCATTGGAAAGAGTAATAATAACAAATCCAGAACGTAATCCGCCATCTAGCTTTAGGACTGAAAGAGATGTTTTAGTAGTAGATAGCAATGCGTTAGGGAATGATAACTCACGTGAATTGGTTGATTTTATCTATCAAAGAGGAAATGTGGTGACAGCTGTTGAGGTTGAAAAGGAATTAGCTGAAAATAGGAGATTACTCGGGATAAGGGATAAAAGGAGTAGGACTCAAAGGTCATTAAATGCGAATGATATAGGCTCAATCATTGTTGGGATTATCAAAGATAAAGGATGGTTATATAATATAAATGGAAGAAATCCGGAAGAAAGCAAGTATATGGATATTTTTTCACAGCATTTGCCAAAATACCAAGCATGTGCATTAACCAAGAAATATCTCTCAGAATGGTATGGAAAAATTAAGGCATTATTGGAGTGGAGAGTCAATGGTGGGGATAGAATAACTATTTGTGATCTAAGAGAAAGGGGCTCAGCAGTATATAGAGTCTTAGACAAATTGCTTGTGCATACAGATATTGTGCTAACTCCAGAAATTGATAGGATGAGGACAGAACTTGCTGCGCAGAAAGCTGAATCTGCAGAAAGATATAAAGGTAATCTGAATCAACTTTGCAACTATTTATCTGAAAGATATGGGTTAAGGATTAGGTGCGTTGATAAACAGGCAATCCTAGATGAGATGGTTGATTCTTTTAATAGCTCTGTAGATAGGATTTGGATCAGGATGTTAGGTGGAGCTATAAGGCAAGAGCATATAAATCAAGTAAGCCAAAGAATTCAACAAAGTTCCGAGCCTTCTCTTGCAGATAAAAACTTGGTCTTATTAAGCTATATAGTTGCTCATCCTCCTGGCACAAGATCAGTCATCTATAGCTCAGATAGAGACTTAGGCTACCTGCTTAAAATCAGGAAATCACTAGAGCAGATTCCAGGTGAAACCCCAAGAGAATTATATTAATTATATCCTCTAAGTGTATTTATTTATAATCATTCCCTTTCGATCTCATGCTCATCTTCCATATCATATTCAGTATGCCCGTGATGCACATCATGGCTTCCTGGATGCTTGTGTGCAGTGTTATTAGCATGGAGTTTCTTGTGGTGCCTTTTGCGCAGGTGATGTCTGATTTTCTCATTGGGATAGAAGTATAATTCAGCTAATACAGCTGCTCCTAATACTATAGTTGTCCAGATCAGGTTATTGCCTTCAAAAAATCTTAAGAATATGTTACCTTTCTTAGTTACAGATAATTTATCAGCTGCTACAATTTCTGGTGATTTCTTTTGCTCTTCTGTTGCCTGCTTTTGCTCACTTTTTTCTTCTTTCTTTACTTCAGGTTCTTTTGGTGCATCAGCAGCTTTCTCAACTTTAACAGCATTAGAGACTATTGCAAAATAGCTGAATCCTGGCGTTTCTGCACTATAAGTAACACTTTCCGCATCAGTCTTTACAACACTTGTTGAAAGCTGTGTCCAGGCATTTGATGAATATCGTGATAAAGCTACGTCTGTCTCTTTAAATCCGTTTGCATTCAGCCAATATTTTGTTACCTTAAATGTGATAGTTGCTTTATTCATATCTGTAGATTTCAGATTCTTTGGTGCTATCTCAATATATTGATAGACTTTCTCTGCTGCTGGCATCACAGTTGGCTTGTCTTTTAAGCTTGAGACTTTTATCTCAACATTAGAAAGTGATTTAACTGCTTCAAATCTTATCTCGCTGATAGCGATCTCTGGCTTATCTATTGAGGCTATAGGTGTAGCTCCTTGCTCTATTTTTGCAAAAGTATGTGTCTTAAATGATGCAACATTTTTTTCAGAAGCATCTTCTACTATAACTGCAGAAGCGCCACCTCCTCCGCCTCCACCACTAGAGCTTGATGGAGATACTGAGATGCATCCAGAGCTGCATGTTATCGTACCTGTATCCACCAGGTGTGCTTGTTACTTTGCCTGCAACTGAATAAACACAATCAGTTGTTCCCATTGTCACTGTCCATGTATGAGAGGTTGTCTGACCATCTGTCATGCCATTTGTGGTTGCAGCAGCTTGCTGGCTTCCTATTGAACAACCGCCGCTTGTTACTGTAAATTTTAGCTCTGTATTCACGTTTCCTCCTACTGTTGCTTGTCCTGTAACATCTACACTTGCAGATGCTGCAGCAGAGCTAGCTGCGCTGCTTTCAGTGGTAAGCGAATCAACAACATTGACTGTTACTGAATTATCTGCAGGATATGTATCTGTCACATCATCAAGCATAATCCTTGCAAATCCATTTACTCCAGATTTTTTCCCTTTCAATCCTGAAAAGACAACTGATGTGGAAGCGCCTGAATTAACGTTTGTGTTAACAGCATTTGGATAGCTTGAGCTTTCCAGCCAGCTTGTTTCATCTGGAAATAAGGTTGCAGTACTCAAGCTTCCAGTTGCATCTCCACTGTTCTGCACTGTTGCAGTGCATGAGAACTGTTCTCTGATTGCAACTTCATCAGGAGAGCAGGAAAAAGCAGTGACTGCAAAATTAGCTGCTGCATAAGCATTAGGCACGAGAATCAATATTATGACGATTGATAGCAGTAGAATCAGATTTAGATGGTTCTTATGTTGTTTTCTATAAAAGGATTGTTTCATTATCTATCACCTGTTATTTTTTATTTTTAACAAACTTTATTTCTCTAAAGCGGCAGTGTCCGTGCCGGCGAGCACTTGCTTAAGTTAGTGGAAGAGTTGCTCCTCCTCTACGCTCAGTTAATAAATGTGATACTTGAAAAGTATTGCGTGTTATGTTTATTGATATGTAATTAGCAGACATTGCCCGTCGCAACATTAGCGTTGTTATTTGATTAGTGCTCGCCAAAATTGGCTGTGGACATTGCCGCTTTTTAGGTTATTTCTTTGTTACTTGATTTTTCTGTTATTGATATTGTTATCAAAAGTAAAATTTTTATTTAAGGTTGTTTGATGTTATTTATTCTTTATGCGCTCATATTTACTTTAAATGCACTGAAACCATAGCCTGTGTTCCAGTCATCATCATAGCAATAAATGATTGTTCCGTATGATTGGTTTACTAGTGCATTTGTAGTATAATTGTAATAATGGCTTGTAGCTCCAGTTGTCATGCCTGTACTGCCTTGAGCATATCCCCCTGTGTTTCCGTATGACCATGACCTATAATCTTTGCTGATCCACTCATAAACATATGAAGCTCCTGAAAATATTGAGGAATTGCAGAAACTCTGGCTGCTTATATTATAATAGCTTGAGCTGCAATACCAGCTATTGAAATTTGCAAAATTAAGTACATTTACATAGCAAGTAGATGTTTCTGTTGTGCTCCAATTGATCCATAGAGAAGATGTATTTAGAACAAATCCTGTACTTGGAGAGCTTACTGTAACCACTGGCGCAGTTAAGTCTTTTACATAAATATTGCCATTTTTGATTGTTGTTGTGCCTCTTGTTCCATTAACACTTGCCCTGATAGCAATATTGCCTTTGCTCCAGTTAGCGCTTGGCTTAACTATCCTTATGGTTCCTGAACTGGATATCTGGCTGCCTGATTGCCCGACAACTGAATACGTTGCTGTGTTATATGTTCTGCAGCTATCGTCCCAGCAGCTTGAGCTAGGTGTAGAATATTCGACGCTTAATATGTTGACACTTGCCCCAGAATTTGTTGAAAGATCATTTACAAAAAGTTTTATGCTTATGTTATCTCCAAATCCAAAATTATATTTCCAATTCCCATTCTCATCAACATTATTCCACCATCCCGTGTATGCGTCTGCTCCGTTGAACCATACTCCATTATAATCCCTTACTTTTGAAGTTGCATCACTAGCTTCAGTCCATTCAGCTTGCAGATAATTATATCCATCTTTCCATCCTGCAGTAGGCGGATAGATTGTAACTGTCTGGGTTCCATTTACGTTGCATGTGCTAGTGACATTTGAAAAACATGTTCCTACAGAGAACACATATGTCTCTAAAGTGCTTGGGTAAGTATCATATCTTTGCTGGAAAATCCTTGTCAGATTGCCAGTTGTGTTAGTTCCACTTGTCGGTCTTGTTAAGGTAACAGGCACAGAAAAGTTAGCTGTCTTTCTTATGTTAGTGCCACCTGAAATGCTTCCCCATGAGACTGAGAATGGCAAAGTTCTGAAAGATAGCCAGCCTTCATCTTGGTTGCCTGCGCTATCAACAACCTTAACTGTAAGATAATGATAACCATCTCCGTTGTTATTGCTCCATAAACCATTGTTTGGGCATGCTGTAAATACATTGCTGCCATTAAAAGTTCCAGAAGGCGTGAAATTAGTGTATGTTGTCAAGCTGTTTCCAGAGCCGCTCCATACTCTTTCTGTCACAGATGTTATGTTATAGCTACCATTTAGTATAGTGTTAATATTCCAGTCTGGCTCATATACATATATAGTTCCATTTACACATGCATTATTATCTATGGTGTATTGGTTTGAATTTAGCTGCGCCCTGAATGACCTTACCTGGAACCAAAGATATGCAGATGCTGTCTGGTTATCTGCCTGATTTTTCAGAGTCAGCTCTCCCCAGTAATATCCAGTTTGCCAGCTGCCGTTCAAAAGTGTCACATTAATCGTTCTTGTGCCGTTTATTATATTATTGCTTGCATTCACTATTGAAATATTGAAATCTGTCGGATACTTATACTCTATCTGCTTATTATTGGTCTGGTCCCAGACACGCAAGACAGCACTGTCGATTGTTGTATTGATATAATCAGTTGAACCGTAACTTGCATAATAAGATCCTGTCTTTTGACTGTTTACAGTAGTCACCTTAAAATACATCTGTTCATTGTTTTTTATGCTGTATTTCCATCCAGTGCCGCTCATGTTAACAGGCTGAGCTTCTGCATAGAATGCAAATGTATTAAACCATCCAGTGCCTGTTTCAGTTCCATTGATATCAAATACTACCTGCCAATATCCAGTACCCCAGCTGCCAGAAAGTGGTGTTATATTTATCAAATAGCTTGGATTGATGCTTTCATAATACCATCCGCTTGATGTGCCTACTGTTATATTTGTGGCATTGTATGATGATGAGTTTAAATCACTACATGGCCATTTTCTGCAGTCCTGGATCCTCTTGACTCTTATGCTCACATTTCCTCCTAAACTATTTCCGTTCTGTCCCCATTCTCCTGCATTTGTAATTGTCACATATAAGCTTACATTACTTTTTGAATTCAAGTTATATAATGAGGTGCATGTGCTGCCAGAGCATGAAACCGGAGAAGCATACACTTCCCACTTTCTGATCTCAAACCAAGCATATCCATAATCAGTGTTTCCTCCATTGTCAACTCCCTTTAATACAGCTCTATAATTTCCTGTCTGCCATTGCCCACTTAATGAATAATTTGCAGGCAAGCTTATCGTTCCCTGACCGTTTGTGACTGTAGATGTATTTAATCTGGTAGTATTATAGTCATAGGTTATTGGTGGAGAGATCCATTCACCTTCTCTGCCATTATACTCTATCTTTTCAACAGTTACTGTGCCAGACAATCCGCCTGAGCCATAATTTCCCCACCAGTTATTTCCTGCTTCATACATATATACATTAAGGCTGACACTGCTTGTAGGCTTATTTCTCCAGTTAGTTGTCCAAGCATATAAATAGAAAGAATGCGCTTCAAAATTTGCATAAGCAATATCAGTAACCTGGGTGACTGGATTATATATCCTGAATTTTACTGAATAGCTGCCACTATCCCATTTATCAACTGATTTTACCGTGCATGTATAAGCTCCTTTACTGTCATCTGACTGGCAGATAGATTCAGTACTATTTAATGAGAATTTTCTGCCTGATAAGATATTAGTGACTTCATCAATAGTTATGGTTGCATTATTGACTACCTGTTTTGTGGTTGAAAGATCGCTGCATGCCTGCCCTTTTCCATATGAAGAATTTGCATTTGTTCCATTGCCTGCAGTTGCTCTTCCTAAAGGATTGTTTGCCTGTGTCAATTTTAGCTCGAAATATATTGTATCACTTGTCTTATACTGATAGACATAATAATAGCCAGTGCTTCCTCCTGCCTGTCCAGGTGTATTCTTGGCAACAACGCAGACATCATAAGGATTTATTATGAATCTTGTGGTCGAAAATGCTGTCTTGTTTTCTGAGTTGATCAATACAGTATAAAATCCTCCGGTAATTGGAGTATCTAACTTTATTCTTTGGGTAGTCACATTCCAAGCCCATTCAGCATTGTTATTTGTCCCGTTTACAAGATCAAAGTCGCTTACTTGTGCATAATTAATCTCTGTGCCGTTCATATAAGTAACAGTTATCGATTCTACTGTTGTCAGGTTTAAGCTTCCTGTTGAGTTTTTAGCGCTTAACCCTAAATATACAAATTCATTTGTTCCAAATAATTCTTTTAAAGATCCATCCTTATCCGTTGACTGGGCAAATATTGCAGTGCTGACAACATTAAGTTTTTTTGTGACAATTTGCGCTTCACCATTGTATGATACACTAACTGCAAGAGTATAGCTGCCTGCATTGCTTGGCAAGGTCAAAGAGAACTCAAAGCATCCTTCTATGCTGCAGCTCGAATTAAACGTGGCATTTGAGGTAGTGATAGCATTACCCATACTGTCTTTCAATGATATATTAATTGAAGTTGTTGCATTAATGCTGCTTATAACTGAGCCATTATTTTTCCATGTAGGATAAATCTCCAAATAAACTATTTTTCCAGGATATGCGCTGTACTCATAATCAAATCCTGCTGCTAACTCCTTCTTCTTCACAGATAAGCTCCAGTCTCTTACTTCAAATGCTGTAGTTGCCCTGACTTTGTTGCTTGTCCCTGATTTTGTGACATTCACGTCTACATAATACTGTCCTGCAGAGAATGATAATGCGTCTATTGTAAAAGTAAAACTATTGACATAAGAGGTATTGTAGAGCAGTTCAGTAGAACTGATAGTTTTAACAATTGTGCCGGCAGTGTTCACGATCACACCCTCAAAAGAATAGGTGTCTGTTGTGCTGTTTATAACTACTCCTACTTCAACTGATGCTTGCTCTGCAGTATTGAAGATGTTTTTTGCAGACAAGCCTAAGTTATCCTTGATCTTTATATTTACTGTGAATGGCCTTACTTCAAACCCATTGAATGCCTTAAAATTATTTGCTTCAATTATATAAAATCCATAGCTGCTAGACGCTGTTGCACTTATTGTACATTTTCCAGTTGCTGAAGTTACACAACTAAAAGAGCTCAATGTGGTTTTTGATGAATCTCTTATTGTGCCGTTGATTGTTACATTCTCAACATAAACTATGCTACTACCAGACTCCCTGATCGCCTCTACAAGTATTGATATAGCTTCACCAGGATTATATGTTAATTTCTCAGGGCTTACTAATAATCTATCTACTGTCTGGTTTACAACCTGGATCTCAAGCCTTGTCCACCATGTTGAGTTGTTTGGGTCAGTGTAATTAGCTAAAATATAATAATCACCTGAAGTTGAAGGCGCTGAAACAAGCTGGGCGCTTGGGTAATAATCGCTTCTTGAATAAAATTCGCCAGAAGAAGCTGTAGTAAAGCCATATGTTGCCGAAGTGGCATTTGTGTTTTTGTTTATGATAGAGAGATTTACTATCACATTTGCTATGCCTGTATGGTTGGCAATGGTTACCTCAGAAATGGTGTAATTGCTCAGATAAAGGCTGCCTTTTAGCTCCAGCCTTTCTCCTATCGTGTAAACAGTCTTAGAAGTTATAAAATTTAAGTCTGCAATATAGCTGTTAGCTTCAACCAACATGGCCATCTGCACAAGAAAAATAAGGATTGATATGCCTAGCAAAGAGTTTCTTCTCCTCTTACCAACTATTTTAAGACTCACCTAACAACCTCTTTTAAAAATTACTCTCTAAAATTTTATGGTGTATTTTCTAATATTGCTATCTTTTTAACTATCCTAGTATATGTAATTACTCCGCAGGTATATAAAGATTTCTAACTACTAGTTAGTTAGTGCATACTTAATTAACCCATTCTATCTATTACTATCTATCAGTTATCATAAATCTTTATATAACTCACTTTATTTCTTCTCTAAATACTGTCATTATCGGGGGGGGGTAGTTATGGTCAACTGCTCTAGATTTTAATTAAGCGATTGCCTTGCCTAAATTTACGAGGATTAATGATAACTATTAAGGGGGTTTGATATTAATGAACAAAAAACTGATTGTTGCTATATTATTTCTTATTCTAATTGGTATAGTGTATGCTGTTGACACATCATTATCTGTCCAGAAGAAAGAGCAATGCGTCAATAAGGTTATGGCATACACAGAAGAAGAGCCTGTTTATTCTACTGTTACAAAACAACTCCCTGTTTTTGTTTTACAAGAAGTTTATTTTGAGAATAATAATACTTATGCAAACCTAACAGTGCAGCAGGGCACAGAAAGTTATCAGGAGAATATCCAGACAGGAATACAGCTTGTTTCTAAACAAAAAACTGTCTGTGAGGATACATCTTATCTCGAAGTAGGAGATGGGATAAAAAGTATTGTGCTTGATTATCTCGGTAATAAATTTGAGTGCAAACAAAATGAAGCTACCTTCATTTGCGATTCTAAGCTAGATGGCAATGGAGATGGCATCTGCCAGTCAGGGGAATCATGCTATTTGGTTGAGAAAGAAAATGACTGCATAAAAGTAACTCAAGCAAACAGCTTAGCTGAATTTGAGCTTGAGACAAAGACAGTAAATGGGATATGCTTTAAGGTGGAGCGCGACAAGAGCTTCAAAAAGAAATGGGAGCTTATAAAGGAGGTTGCACAATGAAAATGGCAAAACTCAAAGTGATAATCTCTTTTATTGGAGTAATAATCTTGCTAAGTTTCTATGCAGAAGCTGCGACATTAGACTCAGACAATTTCGATGATAATAGCTTCAATACAACCAAATGGACAAGCACAGTTTCTGGAGCCGGAAGTGTAACTGAACAAAACCAACGGCTAGAAACAGTATGTCCTGGGAATGGCGATGAATGTTATGTAAATTATGATAATACATTTCCTGCTTCAAATTATAGTATAAGCATCAACTTGACAGATGTAAACGGTGATGGAAACCAGATCATACTTGGAAATGCAACTCTAACATCAAGTGCTAGTTCCTATGTCTCTCCGCTTCAAAAAGTAAACATATTTATGCGAAAAAACATAGGTATCAATGTATATATACAAAATGCAACAGATTGCTATAAGATAAGCCCAACAAATAATTCGTATATCTCAATGGGATGCTTATTTGCAGGCTCAACCCTAGGGACAGATTTACAAGGTCCCCAATTCTTAGTGAACATCACTAAAAATGATACGATGATGCAGATACATTTTAGAAACGGATCAAATGGCTGGGCATCAACACCTATCTATATATTCAATATCTCAATATCATTGATAAATCAAGGGACATTATCAGATTACTTTGCATTTGGCGATCCTTACACTGGTAATTTTGGCCCATCAGGATATTGGGATGATTGGGTGCTAGTTAATACGACTGCAGCTGCTGATACATCACCACCACTGATAACACAAGTTAATTTTACCTCTGAAGACGGTCAAGTTTGTGGTGGTGCAACAGCATGCGGTCCTACAAATGATACAACTCCTACATTTAAAATCACAACAGATGAGAATGCTTACTGCAGGATAGATGATGCTAACAATAATTATACGACTATGTCTGGTACAAGAAACTGCACATCTGGCATGGGTTCAACAAGCCTAACCTGCACACTAGGCACAGATGATGCTTTGGTTCTTGGTGGAACAGATTATGTGTATATTGCATGTCAGGATTTGAGTGGAAATGAAAATAGCACAACCATTACAATGAATCTTACTGGCGGGGATTTACAGACAAATGCAACTTCTGCAATTCTTGAAGGCATTACAGATGCTGTGCTGAGTAGTCCAATAACCTACACTTCTCAGCAGGTATATGTAAGGTATGCAGATGGCACACAGAATCTTACTAGATTTGATGTTGTAGCTTCGTCTGGCAGCAAACGATGGTTCTTTAACTATATTCTGGACAGTGATGTGTTTACTTATTTCAGGCAGATTTTGCCAAGCATATATGTCTGGGAGAATTCAACATTGATTTATAACCAGGTAAGGTCACAGGTTGGTGCATTTGTAAATGCGACTAAGTGATGGGGGTGGTGTGAAAGGGAGGTAAAAATGAATAACAAATCAAAAATTGCTGTTAAAAGCATATTTTTTGTATGTTTAGTTAGCTTAGCACTTCTTGTTTATGTTGTTAATGGCTTTAATTCCACAAAGCCAGAAATCCTGCAACTTCCATCTTCTTTTTTTGCTGCCAGAAACTTGGCAACGATTGAAGCACCGCATGAGTATAATGTTGCATTTGCGGAAAATTACCTAAATTTGATGGGAAATTATTCTGATTTGAGCTATGAGTTTCTAGGAGATACAGAAAGATATGATTTCATTCTAAAAGAGGGCAATGTTCTTGACAATATAAAAGGGATTTCCCTATCCAATAAAAAATTTGCAATAGATTTGTTGGCATGTGCACAAAATACTAACAGTTGTGGGTTTAGAATAAATGGAGTCCCTACCAAAAGAATATATGCAAACAATGACCCTTCACAAAATTCTTTCAATCTTGACCCTAACTACAAATTGAGGTTGAATTCAATCATCTTTGATTATTGCGGGCATGTTAGAGTATGTGATATAGATTTTGATGCATATGACATAATAAATATTTCAATAGTTAGGAGAGATAAAAAATGAAAAAAATAATCAATTTAGTATTAATTGTTGGAATAATATATCTTAACCTGGTTTTTGCTGAGGACTCTCTAAGTATACTCTTAGAGGAAGGCGAGATCAAATCTTATCAATTTAATGGTCATGATTACAACATAGGACTGGTAATAGTTACAGACAGCGGAAACCAATATGCTCAGTTTAGAATTAATGGGAATCTTACACCTAAGCTTTACCTTAATGACATACATCGAATTAACACAGATACAGTTATAAGATTTGACAAAATCTTTCCTCCTGATCCTGACGATAAAATAAAATTTACTCTTTTATTTCAACCAAACTGTGGCAACTCGATCTGTGATATAGGTGAAGATTGTTTTTCATGCTCTCAAGATTGTGGTTGTCAAGAAGGCTATCATTGTGAAAGCAAGCAGTGTGTTGAAACTATTAAGTGTGGTGATGGTAAATGTGGTTTAGTGGAAATATGCGAACAAGATAGTTGTTGTGACGGCCTAAATAAAGACTTAATCACTGATCTAAATAATTGCGGCTCTTGTGGTAAGAAATGTTATTCTAATCAAACTTGCTCATTAGGAAGTTGTGTATCACTAACTGTATATTGCGGAGATAAAACCTGCGATGCTAATGAAAATTGTGGAATATGCGCTTTAGATTGCAGTTGTGTTACTAATACTCATTGCGAAAGCAATAAATGCATTACATACTGCGGCAATGGTGTTTGCGAAGCAAATGAGGAAAGCCAATGCAAAGAAGACTGTAAATGGTGCGGTGATAGCAGCTGCAATAATAATGAAAATTATGCAACTTGTCCTATCGATTGTTCAAAACCTATAGTTTGTGGAAACTCAGTTTGTGATACTGAAGAAAATACTCAAAATTGCTGCAAAGATTGCAGCTGTAATTCAGGATTTAGTTGCATAGACAATAATTGCGTTTCGCTTGATAAATGCTTTTCTTATTCAGATTGTAATGACAATAATACATGCACAGAAGACGTTTGTTTAGGGGTACCTAAAAAGTGTTCGTATAATAATATTACAAACTGTGGGCAAATAAATAATTCTGTGCTAGATACAGTTCAACCTCTTATGGGGACCCTATCTCAATCAAAAGAAGATAGCTTATCTGAAAACAAGGAAATATATTCTCAGGAGATTGGAGATAGTTTAGAAGTTGAAGAAGATAGTGGTGTAATTGGAAAAATCCTTAATTGGATTAAGGAATTATTTGGCATTAAATAATAAAGGTGATGGATATGGATTTTAAAAAATGGTGGAAGAAAAAAACAATGGTAATTAAATCTGTAGTGGTAGGAATTTTTATTTCATTTTTTTTATCATTTCTTCATTTATTAATATTTACTTTAATTCCGTCTCTTATTGAAGGAAAATTAATATGTTCAACTTTTGCAGATGGAGGGCAGTGTGGAAGCATTTTAGGATTTTTTATTTTTTCTATGATAGTATTAATTTCAGGAGTTATATATTTACTTATCCCATGTATGCTAATAAGCGTAATAATTGTAGGAATCATAAGACTAATAAAAAGGAGAAGATGAGATTAACATACTTTTTAATTATTTTAGTAATTTTGATATTGATTGTAGTTCCAACTAGTTTATCTTATAAAATGGAACCTGATGAATCTGCTACTCATCAAAAAATTACTAAGGAAGCTATTGAAGTATGGCCTCTTATCCCTAATGAAATTAAAAATCATAGTGGAAATAGTATTGATACTACTCTTGATATACTAGCTAATTTTGATAGCGGTGATGATATCATAACTGGTTCTGGTGAAGAAGATCGTGCAATTGGTGCATATGTTCACTATTATGGTAATCATTTCTGGGATTCAGACGATCCAAATACAGCTTCCATGCTTGGAAATGATGATTATAATGATGGTTTAGGCATAATGGGCAGCAGCTATAGAAGAGCTTTAAATTTATGGAATACTGAAGTTATACCTAGCTACTTAAAAGGTAACATTGATAGATCATATTATTACCTAGGTAGAGTTGCGCATTTGTTGGAGGATGCTACTCAACCTGGTCACGCATTAAATGATGCACATCCGCCTGGTCTTGACCCTTCATTTTTAGAAGATTATGCCGGAAATCCAGCTGTGTATAACACCTACGATGGCATGATTCATAGAGGTCAACAATACAACTACGAAAACTTAATCTCTAATTTTAACTGGAATTTAGTCCAACCGACAAGAACACCAGACAAAAATTATCTAGATTTTTTTCGTTTATTTTGGTACAGTGCGCAGAAGACACAATACTGGGCAAGTGATGATATTGATGGTAATACCTATTATACTCTATTAAATGGAAGTACACCTAGTTGGTCATGCAGTGGAACAAGCTCAACAAACCTTTGGGCAAATGAAGGTTATACTTCCTGCTCTCAGTTTATAAGTGATAACATAAATTTAAATTCAACAAGTGTTGCAGTAGAAGCAAACGCAACAATCCCACATGCAATGAAAGCAGTCGCTGGCTTATATAGATTATTTTGGGACCAGGCTAATTCTTACCATTGGCCGACATTCCATCATAACTATCAGAGAACTGGATTTACTATGTTGAGAGGAGATACTAATCCAGCCAATCCAAAAAAGATAGACTTTACCATAGATTCAACTTTGCCAGGCGCAGTAGACCATCCTAGCATTGGAGATTTAGATGGGAATGGCAAACAAGAAGTTGTAATTACAACCTCAAAATATACTTTGCCTTATAATGGCACAGTTTATTCACTTGAAAAATCTGGAACAAATTCTTTTAAATATAAATGGAATACAAAAATAGGCATGCCAATAACAAAAGCTCCAACATTAGCGAATGTAGATGGAGATACTCAAAAAGAAGTTATATTCGGAGGTAATGTATTATGATTAAAGAAAATATTAATTTAAAAAAAGCTCAATTAAAACAGTTATCTGCAATATTATTAGTCATGGCATTATTTTCTCTAATTGTTTTAGCAGAACCTTTAGTTTTAAGCAGTTATCTAGGAATTGTTAATTCACCGGATAATAGTACTAATAAGTTTGAAAGAAACAACACAGTTCTTAATAATACAGAGAGATTATTGGCTATACTAAATAATCTTGGTTTGTCACAACAGGTTAATAATCTTAATGTTATCGGAGACAATTATTCTTTAATATATTTTGAGCATAATAATAACTTTAGTAATGTGTCATTTGAAAGTATTAAAGTAAATAATAATCTATTATTAAAATCAGGCAATATTGAAAAGGAAATAAACGCTTTTGAGATTAATAACAAAAGATATATAATTGATTTATTAGTGTGTGATAAGCAAAATAAATACTGTTGGTTTAGAGTCAATGGCATAGTTATTAAGAGAATTTCTTATGATGTTGCTTATGGTAAAAATGAGATTATTTTGGATGACGTATACAAAATCAGAGTTAATGATATAAAATTTGATTATTGTGAGAATAAGGCAGTATGTGATTACTATTATGATGCTTATGATTTTGTTAACATCTCAATAAAAAGGTGAAAATATGAAAAAAATTATACAAATATTAGTACTGTTCTTATTATTGTCTGCCAATCAAGTAAATGCAAACATACAAATATCAGATATTTTAGAAGAAGGTGAAACTAAACAATATACTTTTAATGATGTAGTTATAGAAATATATGTGTTAATTATATATGATGTTCAACCACCATTCACTACCCTAAAAATAAATGGTAATTTAACAGGACATTTAAGTGTAAATGATACATATTTTATATCAAACCAAATAAAATTAAGCATCAAAAGTTTGGATTCATGTAATAGTGGTATGGGCGATTGTATTGAAATTTTACTCTCAGATTTTCCTAATACCTGCAGTAATTCTTTTTGTGATTCTGAGGAGGATTGTTCCACTTGCTTACAAGATTGTGGCTGTGCCTCTGGCTATAAATGCGAAAACAAGCAATGTGTTGAAGTGGTATCATGCGGCGATAATAAATGCAGCTCAGGAGAAACTTGTCCTGTAGATAATTGCTGTAATGGTGTAAGTATTAATCTTAATGCTGATATTAATAATTGTGGGGGTTGTGGAACTAAGTGCTTTTCCAATAATCAAACTTGCTCTTTAGGCAACTGCGTTTCATTAACAGCTTATTGTAGGGATTTAACTTGCGATGCAAATGAGAATTGTGGCTCTTGTGCTAATGACTGCAAATGTGCAGCTAACACTAAATGTGAGGATAGTAAATGCATTACATATTGTGGAAATGGGATTTGCGAATCAAATGAGGAAAGCCAATGCAAAGCAGACTGTAAATGGTGCGGTGATGGTACTTGCAGCGATAATGAAAATTATACAAATTGTTTGACTGATTGCTCTAAGTCAGTTGTTTGCGGAGATAGTGTATGTGATTCCAGCGAGAATCGTCAGAATTGTTGTAAAGATTGTAGCTGTAATTCAGGATTTAGTTGCATAGACAATAATTGCATTTCACATGATAAATGCTCTAGTAATTCGGATTGCAATGACAATAATACATGCACTGATGATGTTTGCTCTGGAATGCCTAAAAAATGTACAAATAATATGACAATCGGTTGCCTAGTTGTAAATAATAACACGAACAAACTTCAACCAGAAATTAATAATATGTCTTCTGTTGAGAATAAAACAGTAGTAAATCAAGTTGCAACTAACGATGATAGTATTGATACTAATGAAAATCAAGATGCAGGAATAATTAACACAATAATCAATTGGTTTAAAGAATTGTTTGGAATTAATTAATAGAGGTGAGGTGTTATGAAAATTAATAGTTTTTGGAAATATACACTAATTGGTGGTATAATAGGTTTATCTATAGGAATAGTAATCTCATTACTAGACGAAAAAGTTTCTAATGTATTTGGAATAGTTGCATGGCCAGTCTCTTTTGTAATTCCAGATGCAAGGCATTGTTCGGATATTTCATGTGCATTTGCGTATATTATTAGTATAATAATTGGGTATACTATAATGGGTGTAATTGGAGGAATCATATACTATTATTTAACAACGAAAAATAAAAAATTTTGGAATAAACTAAAAGAAGACATTAAACAAAACAAAAGAAGTTATATTATTCATGGAATTGCAGGAGGTGTTCTTTATTATCTGTTAGGTTTATTAACAGCACTTTTAGGATTTACTGTTTTACGCTATAATGGCTTTACTATTGTTGATTATGTACTTGCTCTATTTTTGATACCACATATATTAATTGGAGCTGATGAAAACCTATTCCTCTTTTTTGTAGTTCAATTTATTTTTGGATTTATATTAGTTGTATTACTTAAATTTACATTAACAAAATATAAAAAATGAACAAAAAAATAGTATTAATTATAATATTTGTATTCTTACTTAGTTTACCTATTGGACATGCTTGGTGGGGTAAATACAAATATTATAATCTGTTTAAAAATGACCATGGTGAACTAACAAATCAAGCACTTGATGCAGTAGATAATAATGATACATATGATCAATATCTTGAATTATATGATTGGTGGTCTGGTTATCAAAATGAGATTGCAACTGCTGGAAATAGTTTAGATGATCAAGAAGCAAATTATGGATTTCATCCAAGAAATACTGCCAATAATTATATCAATTTCTCTGTCGCACATTTCTACCATCCTAATGGATCAACTATTAACAATCAGTGGTCATCTGCCCTAGTTGAGGCTAATGATTGGCTACAGGAAGCAATAAGCGATTATTCAAAAGGAGAAAAAAAGGTAGCATACACTAAACTAGGTTATATGATGCATCTTCTGGAAGATATGGCAGTACCTGCCCATAGTCATCTTGCATTTCATGGAGAGGAACCTTTTGATTATCTTGAGTTTAAAGCAGATGCTGATGAAATTGATGCAACCAGTTTATCGCCTATTCAAGTCTATAATTTGGAAGGAAATGAGCTATATGCAATTGAAAGACAATTTAACCAGCTTGCCATAAAATCTAACAATGAATCAGATATACAAAGTACGATTAATACCTATTATAGAGATGGCTCTTATATTGGGAGTAACCAAGCTTGTGGCTTTCCTTTAATAGGACAAACTTGTTCTCCGCAAATTACATCTTCAGATGTAACTACATTACAAAATGATTTAATGCCTAAAGCAGTTCAATACTCAGCAGGACTTGCAATGAGAGTTCATAATATCTTTAAGTCATTAGATTGGCCCACCTACCATCATGACAACCGCAGAACAGGATTTACTTTGTTGAAGGGAGACTTAGGCTCGACTAATACTAAAAACGATCTGGATTATGTGCTTCAATCGACTTCTCAGACAGATCTTGCAAGGCCATCAATTGCAGACATAGACAATGATGGAAACATGGATGTAGTTATTACTTCTTCTAGCAGCACAAGCAACAGCTATGTTTTTGTTGTAGAAAAGGATAAGCAGACATGGTATAATAGAAATCCAAGGACATATCAGCGATGGAAGGTACCAATTGCTGAGGTGATTAAAGTCCCGCCTACATTAGCTGACACAGATAATGATAATATGCTGGAAGCAGTTTTTGGGCTGGAAAATGGGACTTTATTTATGCTTGATAACAACCAGGTAAAATGGACATTCACGGTTGACACGAAATATAGTTCTATAATATCTGATTACATTATTGGCAATCTTGGGTATGTTGCAGTATCTGATATTGACAATGACGGAAAAAAAGAGATAATATTTACAGATGGGCAATCAAGCCTTTATGATTGGCCAGGGCATCTATATATTTTAAGGGACAATGGAAATACATACGAATATGTTGGAAATATCAGCATTGGCAACACAGGCGGCGGTACAGCTGCCCCTGCAATCGCAAATGTTGATAATGATGACAATGAAGAAATCATTATAGCAACCTATTACGGAGTTAGAGTTTATGATTTTGATTCAGGAATATTAACGCAGAAATGCGCTAACATCAGCGGTAAATTAGAGGGTGCCCCTGTGTTATACGATATAGATAAGGACAATAAATATGAGATAGTTTATACTAGTGCTAATTTTGCATGTGGTCTAGGCGGCTGTAGTAATGAGGTTCATATCTTAAATGCAGATACTTGTAATGATGATGATTCTAATGGTGGGTTTAGTGTCGATGTTTATCCAAGGGTCGGAGTAGCTATAGCAAATCTTGATACAGATGGGAATTATGAGATAGTGGTTAATGGAAGAACTACTTCTAGTTCAAGCAATTACAACTCAAAAATTAGGGCATATGATGCAAAAACAGATAACCAAGAATGGGAATATGCAACTCCTGCTCTATTGGTTGCTCCGAATATTGCAGATATTGATGGTAATGGAAAATATAATATTATTATTACCTCTAACAGCAGCCAGGTAATCATACTTAATGAAGATGGCAGCTTGCACGAATCTTATAATTTAGCAGGTCAGTTAGGGAGTTCGCCTGCAATAGGCGACATAGATGGCGATGGGATTGCTGAACTTGCTGTAAAAAGAACTGGTTCACCAGTTGCAATATTCTCTTCCATATCTGGAAATAATCATCAACCACTTATTGCACCTATAGATAATATCACTGCGATAGCAGGTGAGTTGATAAACCTAAATTATACTGGGCAGATAATTGCAATAGATTCAGACAATAATAATTTGACTTATTACTATTCTTCACCATTCAATTCCTCAGGTTTATGGCAGAGTAATGCTTCAGATGAAGGCAATTATTCAATATTAATTGAAGTTAGCGATGGCAATTTATCTTCTTACCAATATATTGACTTAAAAGTATTTTCAAATTCTTCCTACATGCAAAATATGTTTACAACAAATCAACAGACAGCTTCTCTAATATTTACACAGCAACAAAACAAAACAGTGCAAGTGAGATTGCCTAAGAATGCCAATATATTATATTCAAAAATTAAAGCAAGGGGATCAAATTGAAAAGAAAAATATTAATTTGGTTATTAATTTTTATGGGATTTATTTGGAGTAGTTATGCCGTTAATGAGCCTACTGTAAGCAGTGTAAATACTATTCTAATCAATGCTACATTAGGAGATAATTTAGAATGTAATTATTCCTATTCTAGTCCTCTTAATTATTCGGAAAAAGATTCTTCTTACAAATGGTATAAAGATGGAGTTAACCAAAACATAAACTCACAAACTTTGGCGAAAGGAAATCTCTCATTAAATGACAAATGGTATTGTACAGTTATTCCAAGTGATGGCCTTCTCAATGGAACAGAAAGTTTTAGTTCAAATAATGTTACTATCTTAACAACAGTTTCAAATGTTAGTCTATACATTGAAAATTATCATGCATGGTATAATTCTGGCTATTATTCAGGAGAAGAATTTATTTATGGCTTTGAAGACGAATTAAATAATGCGCTGAATAATTGTGTTGCAGATAGTGGTGGTTATTGCAACATCACTTTATCAGTTAGCTCAGACACTAATGGCACATTAAATTTATCAAATATGGAGATATATTATGAGATTTCTGAGGCAACTTTAAATCTCAGTATTAGCAATTTATCTGCCTTATCAAGCAATACCACACACACTTTATTTGAATTTGTTATAAATAATACTGGAGGCAATACACTAAATGCTTCATGGTCAATTGATATGGGAGATGGAACTACGATTACAAACAATCAGAATATTACTTTAACATCAAGAGAGTCTGCTCTTGTTTATGTTGAATACAACTACACAAATAAAGGCACATACACAATAAACGTAACAGCAAGAGCCAGCAATGCAAGCAGCTCATCATCAATAACTGCTTATGTCGGAGACTTAATTATCACAGAGCTTTCAGAAGTTTATTCCAACAAGTTTAATCGCTTATTTGCGTTTACGATATTAAACAACGAAGCTTCCAATCTTACAAACATAAACTGGAGCCTGAATACAGGAGAAACCACAATATACGCAAATCGTGCATTTAATCTTTCATCTGGTGAGACTATTTTGGTATTTGTGGAGTATAATTACACTAATTACGGCACTTATACTGTGATAGCAACGGCAAATGCCTCTGGAACTTCGCATTCAAAAACAATTTCAGCAGCAATCAGGCCTCCTCTTAATATTTATAATCTTACTCAAATATCTGATAATGGCGCAAATAATCTGTTTGAGTTTAGGGTTAACAATGACAGGGATTGGGGAATTAATTTCACAAATGTAAATTTTTCAGTCAATACAGGAGAGAGTATTATTTATGCAAACCTGCTGACAATTATCAACTCCAATGAAAGCGTATTATACTATATCGAATATAATTATACAAATCCTGGAGAATACACAATAAATGTGACTGCATTTAACGGAACTTATACTGACTCATCAAATATAACTGTTGAAATCTCTCCTATAAATGTATATGATTTATCAAATATTTACTCAAATTCATTGAACAGATTGTTTGGATTTAAAGTCAACAATAGAAATGGCTGGAATATTAATATTTCAAACCTGAACTGGACATTTAATACGGGCGAAAGCAACATATCCGCAAAATTATTAACACAAATAGCTAAGAACGAAACAGTACTTTATTATATAGAATACAATTACACCATTGCAGGAACATATAACATAAATGTTACAGCGTTTAACGGAACATATGCTGATTCAGAGCAGATGCAAATAACTATCAGCTAAAATATGACAACTTTAAGGTTAAAATTACACTATGCCTCATACTGCATATGTTTTTAATCAAATTGGATTTTTAACGCATCTTTCACACCGTAAACAAGCTCCCCATCACATACTCTAGGCCTTTAGCGATTACGTTATACAAAAGAAGCGATACCAAGATAAAAAATGGGATATACTTTGCTCCGTCTTTTACATTTCCGTCTTTGATTATGCTGATTATCATCGCAGAAAATCCAGAAATTACGGCTAATGAAGATTGTGAGAATATAGTAAAATCATGCGGGGTAACCGCAATTGTCTTAAAATTGATAGGCAGATTTATTGCAGAGCTTGATAATGAGCCACCAAGTTTTTCAGCAAAGCTTCCAAGTATTATCAACAGCTGCTTGGATAATGCAAATAATCCAGGAGCAATAACCATAACTATGAATGATATAAATATGACATAGCTTAATGCAGTTGCTGCCATATCTTCCTTTAGCTCTCTTGTCTCCTTAAGGTTTTCTACAACCTTGTCTATGAGCTCTGCCATCTGGCCTCCGCCGCGCATGCCTTCCACTATCAGGCTAAAGCTTCTTTTCAATGTCGCAGACTCATATTTTTCAGTGAACTCAAGTAATGCATCTTCAACATCTTCTCCTGTCATAGCTTTTTTTGCTGCAATCCTTATCTCTGCAGCAAGCACTTTAAACCTTGGTTTGACACTGCTCCATAATGCCCTGTCAAAGCTCATTCCTCCCTTAAGATTTTCAGATACAAATTGCAGAAACTCTATCAAGACTGCTTCCATCTCTTTTGTCCTTTGGTATATCTTCATATCAAGATAAAAATAGACGACAGACATGAACATGACAGCAAGCGCAAGGTTCAGCACAACCCATGTCCCGAATATGCTTATGAAGTAAAGTAAAAGATTAAGTTTTAGCTTGTCAAGAAACGGAATGATAAAAAAAACAGTTGCTATTCCAGTGACCACTAAGCTTAATACAAATAATGCTCCAAATATGTCATAAGGCACTTCAAGGATCCCTGCTTTAAGAAGATACTTTCTAAGGTTAGGCCTAACTCCTTCAGGGATAAATGCCTTGCCGAACTCTTCAAATGCTTTTAGTTTTATCATAAACTTTTGCTTCGCAAAAGTTTAATCAAACCATCGTGATGTCTCACTTCGTTCGACACCACAACTCTTTTCGACTAAACTTTGCAAATCTCCTTCATTTATTATCTTAAACATTACAGATTAACATTTGGGCGAATACTCTTGAACATCGATAGGAACATGAACTGCATGAACGCAAGCATCATGACTATCGTCATAAGATGGGTAAGCTTGATCTGGATAGAGACAAAGCTTGTTACAATGATGAACATTGCCATGCCTAAGCTTGGAACTACTACTCCAATAAGCATATAGAACATTGCCAGTGAATTTAGTTTTTTGCCGTATTTCTTTATCTCTATGATTTGCTCTTTAGTGATCTCATCTAATACTGCTTTCAATGATCCTGTTGTATCTATGCCTGTCTTCAATGCATTTGTCATCTGCCAAAGTATCATCTTAAACTTGTGGCTTGCATTATAGTCAACAGCCTTGTCAAGTGCAGCTTCTATCGGCGTTCCCATCTGGATATCGTCTACTATCTCCTTAAAATATTTGCTGCTTACACCATAGCTCTGGCTTGCATCAGTAAGCGCATTAAAGAAAGGAACTCCAGACTGCATCTTGACAAGAAGGTATCTGCCTGCAAACAACACTTCTTTATCTATCTCAGTCTGCCTTTTTCTGATATACACTGTAGGTGCATTCAGCAAAAATAAGAACACTAATAAAAATCCAATTGCAAATATTCCAAATGTTATCAGAAGATTAACAGGGTCGCGACCGCGAAACTTATCCATCATCATAAACATCAATAAAGAAATTGTTGCAGAGATATACATCGCGCCAAGAAGTGATTTCTGCACAAAATGATAGCTGCTTTCCTTCATATGTGCAATCCTGAGATTTATCTTTATGTTCGGAAAACTGTGTAGTATGAAGTTGATCACTTTTTTGATGAGTATCACCTATTATAGGTTGTTGATGTATCAATGGTTATCGTATCAATTGTTAATGTCCTTATTTTAGGGCTATGCTACCTATATAGCTATGCTTTCAAATACTCTATTCAGAGATTCTGCGTGTAATATTTTGCAAATATGTAACCTATCTCGTGCACATCACATATGTTTTTCTTGACAAGCCACTTTAAAATGTCTATCTTTTCTTTAAGGTCTTTGTCGATCTCTTTCTCCTGCATTCCTGTGTAGAGGTTAAGCGTATCATAGATGTGCTTTGATTTTGCAAGCGTCTTTATCTGGTCTTTCCCAACATCAAGCTGCAGCAACACTCTTGCATCGCCTGTTGGCGTAATTTCAGCAAGCTGTAAAGTCCTTCTTTTTCCAGTTCTTCTGTTTCTGTTTTGGCAAAGCAACAGAGAAAGAGCAGGCAGTACTGCCTTTGGAATATCTATAGGTGGATTAGTCAACCTCATTATTGTCTCTTCAGCATTATTTGCATGGATAGTTGCATATACACTATGTCCAGTATGCATCGCTTCAAAGAGAACTTCTGCTTCAGCTTTTCTTCTTATCTCTCCAACAAGGATCCTGTCTGGCCTCATTCTGAGTGAATTGACAACAAGATCTAACATTGTGACTCCGCCTTTTCCCTCTGGATTTGGATTTCTTGTTTCCATCGGCACCCAATGTAATGTCTTTGGAAGTGTAATTTCCCTTGTATCCTCTATGCTTATTATACGTTGGTTTGGTGGGAAGAAATTTGCAAGTACGTTCAATGTAGATGTTTTTCCTGAACCTGTTCCGCCTGCAATTAATGCGCTAAGCTCATGTTGCATACAAAGCCAGGTAAATGCAGCTTGATCAAAACTCATTGTTCCAGCTTTAAGAAAATCAGTTATTGTCCATGGTTTTTCAGCAAACTTTCTGATCGTTATTGTGTTGCCTTTTGTCGAGATCGGCAATAAAGTGGCATTTACTCTGTCTCCTGATTTTAAGTGTGCATCCATCAACGGATTAAGGACGTTGATATCTTTTCCGACATCTCTTCCTATCATCGTTGAATAATGCCTGATCCTTGCTTCTGTTGGTATGATTATGTTTGTCTGCAGCCATCCATATTTTTTATGGTAAGCCCAGACTGGCTCAGTTGCTGTATTTACGACTATCTCCTCAAGAAAACCATCTTTCAGAAGGATATCTATATCTCCAAATCCAATATTCTGCTGGATGAGGTAATTGATCATGCTGTCAGAAGTCTCTTCATTTATGCTCGGAAAATACTTCTTGATAAGATGCATTATCTCTTTCTTGAACTTGTCTCTTATAACATCTCCTCCGCCTTCCTCAAATTCCACTTCCCCGATATTGACTTTAGAGATAAATTCTTCTCTGATCTTCTCAAGGATAAGCTTGGTGCTTGGGCTTACATTAAGTATATTGACATTATACCCTAGGGTAAACTCATCTTTCCTCTGCACAATATCAACATTAGCTACAACACCATTTACATTAAGCTTGTAGTTCTCAAATAACTTCTGTACTTCAGCTCCCATAAACTTTTGCTTCGCAAAAGTTTAATCAAACCATCGTAATGTCTCACTTCGTTCGACATTACAACTCTTTGGTTAAATCTTCGCGAGCCCTCTTTTTTTTGATAATTTGTCATTAAATAAAATGTCAAATGTAAAAAAATAAAATACTGCAATATTATAAAATATAATCTAATTAATTACGCGCTCTTGCCTTTCTTAGGCTCAGACAGCATGCCTTGGTTAAGCACATCTAATTTTCTCTGTATCTCTATTTGCTTTTTTTCAATCCATGTCATTGGCTGAGCTTTTTCCTGCTTTTGTGCTTTCTGTCCTGATTTCTGCTCTTTCTTTGAACTTTTTAATTCTTCTTTTTGTTCTTTATCTGCAATCTTTTCCTGTACTTTCTGCTGTTTTTCTGTCTTTATGCTTTCTATCCTATTTTTATTAACTTCTTGCATTTCATTCTCTGTCTCAATCTTATATCTCTCAACTGGCAGCACAGGCTGTTCTGGTGTCATCAGCTCAAGCTGCGCATCAAACTTCATCTGCTCTTGCTCCAAGCCAAGTGTCTTCGTGTTTTCATCCTGCATCTCTCTCTCAAGCTTTAGTATCTCCTCATCAATTTCTGTATGCGGTAAATTTGAATAGCTTTGATAACCTTGTGTCTGATATACAGCTGTACCACTCTCTCCTCCAGATTCTTTCTCTCCTAATTCAACAGGCTCTGCTTGTTCAAGTACTTTTCTATCTAACAATCTCTTTTCTTTAGGGATAAACACTCCTGAAATTCCGCTCTCTCTTGATCTTAACATCTCAGAAAGCTTTTTCCTTAGCTTGTTATCATTGGTATTCAAAAGCTGGATTTTTTTTAAGTTAGTTTTTGATGATTTCTTCTTTAATGCAGCAACTTGTTTTTTTATCTGCTCGCGCTCTTTTATTATCTTAAGGTGTTCTTTCTTCTGTACATCAAGTGTCTTTTTCTCTGTAGTCCTGACTCTCTCCAGCTCATTGATTAAGTTTATCTTTTCCTGCTCTTGTAATTTTAATTGTTCAAGCTCTTCCAGCTCTTTCTTTTTCTGTTCTCCTTCCTGCCTTAGCTTTTCCTGTTTCTTCTTTTGATCTTTTTTTAGCTCATCAATCTGTTTCTTGATAAACTCTTCTTTTGCTTTCTTAAGGAGTTGTTTTTCCTGGATATTCTTCAGTTGCTCCCTTTCTCTCAGGACTTCTTCATTTAGTTTCATGACAGCTTGCAGCTCATCTTTGCTCTGCCATATCTTATTTCTCTCACTTACAAGAGTATCGCGTTCTTTTTCAACCTCCAACTCTTCCAGCATTGCAGTCTCTCTCTGTTCAAGAAGCTCTTCTGTGAACTGTTTTTTCTCTTTCTCAGCTATTGCTAGCCTGGCATTTTTCTTCAGCTCTTGCTGTTCTATCTCGATATTTGAGGCTTTTCTCTGCTCTTCCAGGCTTTTCTTTTTTTCTGATGCAGATTTAGCATGGCTTGCTATCTCATGTGTTGCATTCTTTATCTTCCTTGAGCCTTTTTCCAGAAGCTTTATCGTGTATGGCGCAGATGCATCTTTGACATAATCCAGCAGGTTCCTGTCCTCTGGGGAATTTTGCTGCAGGTAATCATATAGCCTGTACACTTCAGTCAACAGCTGCTCAGCTTTCTTGTAATCATCCAAATAAGTGTTCTTCAGCTCTTCTGTCTTTCCAAGCAGCTCAAGCTCTATCCCTACTTTAGAGATCTCATCGACTATCTTAAGCTTATTTTTTATGAAGCCGACTGGGAGCTCTTCATATACTTTTTTTATATATTCATAATCAGTTGTCAATGCCTTGAAATCTTTTGCTTCCACATGCTTGTGAGCATTGATTATCAATTGAAGCAGTTGGCTGTAATGTTCCTGGACTTTTGCGTCGACATTCTTCAGATACATGCTATCTGCCCTAAGCACAGAACGTTTGTACACATCAAGCATCTTTGTCTTTAGTTTTGTTTTCTCCTCAAGATATCCTGTAGGCAATGTGTTGTATATGTTAAGAATCTCATCATATATGGTAGCAGCTAAATCAGGCTCGTCCTTAGCAATATATTTTTCTGCAAGAGTTATCAAGCTAAGGATCTTTGTTTTTTTGTCTTTAAGCTCTGCCATGCTTAAGCTTAATCTTGATTGCAGCAGCTGCTTATCTAACTTGAACATCTCTGTCTCTATTGCAGATTTCTCCTCAAGGAATCCTTTTGGGAGTGATGCAAAAACCTGCTTTGCCTGTCTGAACAATTCCACTGCTGTGCTTATGTTTGAGTTTATATTTTCTGCATTTTCTAATACGCTTGTACTACTTATTTTAGTTCCTGTTTTATCTGCGCTTGATATATTTAGCTTTGTGCCAGTACTTGCAGTATCTGCGTATTGCTTGACTTTTTCAAGCAATGTTCTAAGTTGGCTCTGCTTGTGCCTGAATTCTTCAGTTGATATCTCTGCTCTCATAGAAGCAAGCTCTTCATAAAACTCAGTGATCTTTTCTCCAACTTGTATCTTTTTCTGCATAAACCCAGATGGAAGAGCTTTTTGGACTTTTCTTATCTCTTGATATATTTTTACTGCAGTATCAACATCCTCTTTCTCAAGAGCGTTCCATCCATTATCCAGATGTTTGGCAATGATTGCGCTTTTTCTGCTTAAGTCAGCTGAATAAACTTTTGCCCTATTGGTGACTAAAGCTTCATGGAGCTTTACTAGCTTATCATGGAGCTCTGATTTTTTCTCCAAAAATCCATTAGGTAGTTGTGAATACAGCTCTTTCAGCTCAGTAAATTTCTGCGATGCATCATTAAAATTTTTCTTATCTATCAGGTTATAACATCCTCTCCCCAGCTCAGTTATTTTTTTTACTTTATCATTGAATTCATTCTCGTTAAACATATCAATGTTAACAGCTAATTTTTTGCTCAGACCTACAAGCTGGTCGACAATCTTATCTTTCTCGTTAGTGTATTTTTCTGGCAAAGCTTCATAATAATGTGTTATCAGGTTATAAAGTTCCTTGGCAGTATCAAAATTGCCGTTTTTCATATCTTCATAAACTTGCAATATTACAGAATTAAAGTCAGCTACCTTTTCACTTATAGGCTTTTGCCTTGCTAGTTCAGTTGCAGCATCGAGAAGTTTTTGCTTATCATCTTCAGATACTATAGCAGCAGGCTCTGGAATTTCGATTGTTGTAGTTTTTGTTTGAGTTGCTGATTTTTCATCTAAGGTTGCTTTTCCAAATCCTTTTTTTCTGAGTGATTCAGGAAGATCTTCATCATTCTCTGCCTCTGATCCTGTTGATTCTTCATCACTCTCTTTAGGAGTTTCTACATAGAAAGACTCAGCCTTTTTCTGCTCTGCCATAAGGTGCTCTGCTCTCTCGCCGCTCTTATAGCTAAGATATGGTGTAGTGAATTTATATTTCAGCTCTAGGATGCCTTCTTCCTGCAATAGGTCAGCAAACTGCTCGACTGCAGCCTCGCTTGTGCTAAGGGCTTTTGCAGCATCTGCTATAGAAATCTCTTTCCTGGTCTGGACAAGCTTTATGAGCTCATCCACCTCAGTTGTAACTACCTCTTTTTGCGCCATTTGAACCTAAAATATATTAATATCTATCTCTAAGCAATATATAATATGTACACTTATACTATATATTTATAATGAACTTCTAATATATAAACTTTGTTAGTCACATATAATAATGCTCAATAATCATTCACAACTTTAAAATGGTGTTTTTATCATTCGTTTATCCAAATCTCTTTCATTGAATAGCTTATTGATTTGCTTTGCAACAGCTGCATTGTCTTTTGCTGATATTCTTTTGGGATAATGATGACATTTGAAGCTACCTTATGGCCATTGGCTTCTTTCAAAAATCCGTGTTCTTTGTAGCCTTGCTCTTTTCTTCCATATAAAGCTCTTGTTAAATTAAAATAATTTTTCTTTTTCTTAGGCAGCTGAAAAGTAAATAAAACTGCGCGTGTTGCTGGCAAAACTTCTGGTTTTTTGGAGTAGAGTAGGATACCCTCAGCTAAGATGCTTGTCTTTAGCTCCCATTTCATGAATTCTCCTGCTTCAATTGAAATATTATTAGTGAACCTTAAGATTTCCCATTTTTTATAATCATCTGACACATAGAATTTTGACAGAGATGATTTACATATAGCTTTAACATTATTTTCATGCTCTTGCGCGCAATCAATAAAAACATCTATGTCGCTCTCTTTTAATAATTCTCCTCTGACTGCAGAGCCGTATAAATATACTGAATTGATCTTGTCTTTAACCTCATTCTGCAAAAAGATAAAACTAAGCGCATTCTGCGCATAAGCGATAGCCTTTAATGTTTGCTTGTCCATCTTATTCTATTTCCTCTCCTAATTCATTTAGCTTTTCCTTTATGATCAGATGCAGCTTTTCAAATGTGTTATAGACTTCTGTTAATGCTATGCTGCTTGGCTTTCCGTATATAAGCGTGTTTCTTTTCTCTTCAATGAGATACATCAATGATAAGATCTTATCTTTGTCTGGAAAATCAACTCCTAATTTTCTTTCTGCAAGCGGCAATACTTTCTGTTCTGGTCTTGGCGCCTTAAACCATTCATGCTTTAGTATGGTGCCTAGGGTAATCTTTTCAAGGATATGTAAATATAGTTCTATTAGCGAAATTGAGCAGGCAGAAACATGCAGCCCAATAGTTGACGGCCTTTTTTCTATCCCGATAGCTATCGCATCCTGTATCTCCTGCAGATGTTCCTTTATGTGTTCCTTATGTGTTTGTACAGATGTCATATGCTTAGTATTGAATCGTGGTATGTATTAGGCTAATCTTAAAAAAGCCAGAGCTGTGGCTGACATCGCCAAATTGCGAACATAATTATAATAACATTCGCGACCTGAGCGATGTTCCATGGAGCGAAGGTCAATTAAATCATCCAACTAATGTTCGCTGGCGACGGTCGAAAGGCGGGAATTTGTATACCCAGTATATAAATTTCCGACTTGAGACAAAGCCACTGCTCTGGCATTTATCGTCTAAAGCCTAATACATACGATTCGTGTTATAGGAAGAAAAGTTCCGATTATATATAAATTTTTCGGAACTAAAGTACCTATTTTAGGATACAAAGGTTCCTAGCAGTTGCATCGGTAAAAAATAATGAAATAAACAGTGCTCGCTTCAAAAACAATAAAATTAAGTAGTTTTACTTGCTCTGCTCCAATTCAATCTGCGCAATCCTCAGCTCATAGATCGCATCTTTCAGCAATCCATCACATCTTTCGATTCCAGCTACAAGGTCATCTGCTAGATTTGCATCAAAGCTTTCTTTCTTATAACTGCATGTCATCTCTAATTCTTGAAATAAATCTTTTATCTCTTTAGGCTCAGCTGCTGAAAATGATTTGAAGCGCTTAGTTAGGATGCAATTATTATTATTATTATTATTATTATTATCCTCTCCTGCTGCAGCCTCTTCTTCACTAAGTTTTCTCGAGCTGAACTCAATGCTTGAGCCTTCCAGATCCTGCACATACACAGCATCTCTACAGTTTCTAGCTTCTAGTAAAAAGCAATCCTTATTGTTTCCGCAGTCTTTGATAGTAAATGTCCTTGATAAATCATCTGCTTTACTACCCTCATCAAATTCATCTGTAGGATAAAGCATTGTTATAATTACTAGCACCAATACTGCAGCGAGTGCAACATATCCCCATTTAGGGATCTTGCTAATATAATTTTTATAACCTTCTACTCCAGATGCAACTAACTTTTTCTCTATCTCCTCAAATTTCTCCTGCAGCTCTGGCTCTAATTTTAATCCAAGCTCAGAATAGTTTTTCTCAACTAAATCCTTGTCATATCCCTGCTCTACTAGAAACTTCTTGAGATAGCTTGGAGTATATCCATTGTTAAGATATTTCTGGATATACTTTTTCAGCTTTTCTTTAGAAATATGCTTAACTGCCCTAAGTTTTTCGTTCTTATTGTTCTCAATCTTATCTGCCATCATTGCCTCTTTTTATTTTTCTAAATCAATTTTAGTATATAAATATATCTCCGCATTCTTTTATTGTGTCTAAATAACTTCTCTACTACTAAGTGATTATAAAATCACAAAATTTATAAATCATTAAGCAAACAATGCTGTTATGGGAGAAACTCAAGGGGATCAAGGGCAAAAAGATTCAGCACAAGTTAGGGTGGGTGATGACTTAAGTGCATTATCTGCTTCGCAGCAAACAATTATTGCTGAATATATTGCAGTTAATGAAGCATACGCAGCTTTCAAAGCAGGAAATGTCTTTTTTGATGCAAGTACAGAGATGCCGAAAGCAGTTAAGGATCTTGATGCATTAGCTCAATCTGCGCCACAAAAAGTTCCAGAAACAGAAAGGCAGCTTCATTCTAAGTTATATCCTGGTCAAGCGATGAGACCATTTAGAGTTATAGATTATAAAGTACAAAATCCAGAAAGTGCAAATGTTCCGCCATTGATCTACATCTGCCATGAGCATGGAAAAGCTTCACAGCCAAATTTTATGATAGATGATGTTGTGATTGCAACCTTGTTAGATTCACTTTCTAAAACAGACCTTCCTTCTATTCTCCTAATGGAAGGAGCTGACATACCTCATGGCAAATTTAAGGATTTTAGTAAAGTAGAAGGGATGTTTATTTATAAGGAGAGACATGGCTCAACAATTAAAATATTCAGGCCTGTAGATGGCCCAGGCAAAGATAAGCCAGGCTACTTTGAATTTTTACATGAACTGTATTCACATCTGCCTCCTGGCCAAGCACCTCTTTTTGCATTTATAGATAAGATGGATGTGGCTGAAGCATATGCAGCAGCATATGATCGGCTTGTGCAAGATTTGCCCGGCATAACAGATAATGATGAAAAACTGAGAAGAATAGCTGACACCTTCTCCTATCAGCTTGAACGATTAGATGCAGTAAAGCAAAATATAATTGAGCCGAGAATTCTGATAGGAGCGCAATCATTCTTTCCGAGGGCTGTAGTCTTTGGCACTAAGGATGTCTTATGGCTTGCAAAAAAAGCTTATGAAGAGCAGCAGAGAATTTATGAAGCAGATAAGACAGCTTTCAAGCAGCAGGATTATGTTGTGTTGGCGCCTGTTGTGAAATCCTAGGTGGACTTATACATTAATTCATGCAGATTTTAATTTTCTCCCTAAATATGTTCCACTATTAAATACTGATTACTAATAAGATACTATTTTTGATAAAACTCATTTTTCTGCAGCTAGGTATGTCTCTTCAATACTTGTAACTTCCTGTGTAATAGCCTGTCTAATGTGATCAAGATTATATGAATCAGCCTCTGCAGCTTTTTGCGTTGTTGGGTTGTTCACTACACTCAACATCCTTTTATATGCTTCAACTGTAGTTCTGGCTTCATCCGTTTTTTCTTCTTGAGCAACTAAATTAATATCTTGTTGGCCTTTTCCACTGATTATATTTCTACCCACATAGTCATAAACATCTCTTATGAATTCTGTTCTTAATTCTGAATCTTCTAAGAATATTTTCTTTTTATCATCACTTGGCAGATGTTCATCATTTTGCTCTAAATAATTTAACTTAGACTGAAGAATCTGTGATTGTGATGGTGTTCCCCATGTTAATTTATAAAAATCACCTCTAATAAGACCAGCCTTATAAGCTTCTCCTAACTGAATTTTTGCTGCTGAGTCAACTCCTTTTTCATAATCTGCTTTAGTCAAAGGTTTAGAGGAAAGAACAAGTATTGCTTCATCACGTGGTTTTATTCCACTATAGTCTTCTGCTGTTGCCAATTTAATCCCTCGATTAAGCTTTTCAATCCTGTCTGAAACATCAAAAAATCCATCATCATCAATCCAATAAGCATGGCTAGTATCTTCAGTTACGCCGCGAATCTCAAATCCCTTTGCTAGAATCTTCTGACCATTATTATCAATATATAAACCAACTAAAGGTCCTGCATAAGGGCTAAACTTTGATCTTTTAATAGCTGGCTCATTATCTTTCAACAAATCAAAAATAGTATCCCTATCAATCTGTTCAGGCATTTTTTCTACTGTATCTGGCTCACTAGCACTAATTTCATCTTTAATAATACTTTTATCTTCAACTTTCTCCTCAAGCCCAGATTCTTTTATCTCTTTTACCACATTTTCTTTTGCAGCTTTATTGCCTATAATTGCATTGACAACAATCGCATCACCAAATAAGACAGACAAGACATTTCTTGCCTCATTCTCATCCTTTGCTTTTTCTATCGCTGCAAGCATGGCATCATCCAATTTTATTGGCTGCAGATTTCCATATTTTATCTCTGCAACCAGCAGATCTTTCATATCTTGTTTTAGTGAAGATTGCACTATCTTTTTCTTAGCTTCCTCAAACTGCTCTAGATATCTTCTTTGCTCAGCCTTTGCTTCTTCGCATTGTTCTGATGTGTATGTCAGGCACATTATTCCAATAAATGCAGAGCTTGTCTTGATGAGATGCCTATTGCTTGTGCCAAATAATACTTCCAGCAATGATCTTGCAGTTCTTTTTAATGGGCTTTCAGATAATCTCTTTAACCTGGCATTTCTATCCGCAGCAGTTTCTCTGTCAAGCAAGCTATCTAATGTGCTTGTACTTTTGGCTTTAGCACCATCTTTAACATTACTTGGCGCCTCTACTTTAGCTGCTGCCCCTTGTGTTTGTTGAGGTGTTTGCTGAGATGAGTCATCTCCTTTATATTCAAATGCGCTTATCGTTATATCGTCATCAGCAATCTCTTTCAGCATCTTGTCAACTTCAGCAGCATCTTTAAACAATATTTCTCTTCCGTGCACAAACTTGACTGCTTCTTCTTTTATCTTTAAGATCAGCTGCTCTGCATTCAATCCTGGATATTTCTCGAGCACTTTTTTGACTCTTTCATTGCCAAACTTCTCTCCTGCAGCATTTTCCAATTCTATTATGCCATCTGTCAAGCTTATCACTTTCTCTCCTGGGTTTAGCTTATCTTTTGTAGGTTTAATCCCTCCACTAAATAATCTGCTGAATATTGGGTTGTTTTGAGGATATAATCCTAGAATAGGGTTATTGCTTTTAATCAGCCTCACATTGCCACCATTATCTACAATAAATGTAGGATTATCTCCCATTATATATGCTTCTAAGCTTCCATCTTTGCTTACTTTAAGATATCTGAAAGGCAGCCTTTCTTCTTTAGCTGCAAAATGATCATTTATCTCAAGCATAATCTCTTCAATAGATTTTCCTTTTGCCTTTCCTTCTTGAATGATCCTGTATGCTTCTGCTTTTGCTATCGATGCATATACCCCATGATTCTGTCCGTCATACATTATTAATTCTAAGCTGTCATCTGTTCTTGTACTAGTATGTATTGCATCTCCGCCTAATAATACTCCTTCTCTTTCAAGTATATCTTTTTGCTCCTTACCACCTTCTTGCTCAAAATCTTCCAATGGGATATTCTCGCCTGCCAATGAGAAGCTTTCAGTATTGATTCTTGGGTTTTTATTCATTGTTTTTTCAGATGCAACAGCATCTCTTATATATTTGCTTGACAATCTCTCTTCCAGATCCCCGAATTCAGCAGATAATGTATTTTCTAAATTACTAGATCTTATTGCAGCTAACAGGCTAGCTCGTAGTATGGTATTCGGCGAATCTAATAATAACAGTGCAGCTGCCCTATCACTTGGATCGAACTTATATTTTTTCCCAAGACTGAAAAACTCAATCACATTTGCTGAGGATTTTTTTGTTGCAGCTTTTTGATCAGCTTCTTTCTTCTCTTCAACAGTTTTCTTCAACTCAGCTAATTGCAGCCTTTCTTTCTCAAGCGCTGCTTTTCTGGCTCTTCCTTCTTTAAGCTCTTGGCTTGTCTGCTCCTCCAAATCTTTTGTCAATCTAAGCTCATCAGTTGACCTGTCTGCATCTTTTGTTGCTTTTATCCTTACATTTAGCTCTGCTTCTAATTCAGGAACTTTAATCTTTAAATCAGAAAGCTCATTTTCAATTGTTTTTATTCTCTCATTTAATGCTTTAGCATCAAGCTTTTGGATATTCACTGCATCATCAGCTTTGGCTTTTGCCTGCGCAACATCATCTTTTGCTTTATTGCCTAATTCCTTTAACACCTTATCTAAAGCCCTGGTTGTTTCCAATGATACATCTACATTTGGATTCTCTTCCAATTTCTTTCTTAAATCAGCTTCCATTCCAATACTCAAGGCATCTTTCATTGCTTTCAGCTCTTCAGCAGCTTTCATTTCAAGAGCGTTTTCTGCCTGTTTTATTCTAGCATCTATTGCCTCAAATTTCTTGACAAATTTCTCTTCAGTAAGGATCTTTTTGTCTGAATCTATTCTCGCAAATTCTTTTTGTAATTCAGCAATGCGCCTTGCTTTTGCTTCTGCCTGTGCAACATTATCTCTTGCTATTGCTAACTCTCCAGCAATCCTAACTGCTTCCTGCTGCCTTGCCTGCTCTTCCTGTTTTTTCTTTTGCTCAGCCTGTTCAACTGAAAGGTAGAGCTCAATGCGAAGAGCATCCAGCTTCTTTCTTAATTCTGCTTTTTTACTTGTAGCATCTTGTATTTCGTCAAGAGTCTCTCTCACTTTTTTAAGAGCATCCAACTTTTCTTTAATCGTGGCTGTTGGCGAATCTGCCTGCACTTGCGCACTTTCAAATTCAGCATTCAATCTCTGTATTTCATCATCTGCTATTTTTATTTGCGATTCTATATCTGCGATTTGTGCTCTAATTTCAACAGCTGCTCTAACTTTAACAGCCGAACCTTGCAGCTTGGCAGCATCTCTTGCAATTTCAACTTTCCCCTTAAGATCATTCAATGTTGTTCTTAGTTCAGCAGCTCCTGCCTCACCCTCTTTTATATCATTTAATGCCAACTCAAGCCCTTTAATTGCTTTGTCATAATCCTGTGCTGCAATTTCAATAAAGCTTTGTGATGTGCCTTCTGTTATTTTGTCAATATCGCCTGGCTTGTCAATCTCTGCTTGAATTAATTTTCTTGCCTCATCTAATTTACCTTGTTCAATAAGAGTTCTAATCCTGCCTATAAGCACCAGGCACTTGCTGCACTTATCCTGCCTGTTGTTTGCTAACAAGAAGTCTGATGTAGATTTTTCAGCTGCTTTTTCTGCAGCTATAATCTCTCCATCTCTTTCTTTTGCTGCTCTTACATCTTCAGGCGTAACAATAGCTGTGTTATCAGAATCTCTAGCAAGAATAGGAGTTTCAGTCTTATCAAAATCAATTACAGGCATCTGAGTTGCTTGCTCTCCAAATCTTGCTTTTTCCAAGTCTTTATTAGCATCTTTAATAACATCTGCAACTGAAGCTTTCAATTTTGCATCAAACTTTTCAGATAATTTTGTTAACTCATTCACTAATGCTTGTTTTTTTATAGGATCTTTCTCGCTTCTTAATATATAATCCAACATCTCAGGCAAATCTGTTCCAAATGCATCATATATTTCGCTTATTATCTCTTGTTTCTCAGCTTCATTAATATTATTTGCAAGCGCTGTTCTAATAACCTCACTTGCTTTTGTTTGAATAATATTTCGGAAATGCTTTTTCTCAAATATGACAAATCTTAGCGGAGATAACTTGATTCTCGTTAATTCCTCAGAAGCAACAGACCCTTCCCCAGGAACTTTTCTGACCTCATTTAATGCATCCATTGCTTTTCTCATATATTCAAATCCTTTTACACTATTGCCAGCAGTAAATGCCCTCTCAGCAGATACTTGATAGAATTTCATTTTAATAATGGCTCTGCCAATATGATATCTTGCTTCATCCTCTAATTGCAGATCCTGATTTCTTGTCATTATTCCATAATCAATCAATTTGACTTTTACCTTGCCATTTTCTCTTACTATCATTATATTATCTGGCTTTATATCACGGTGATAATGGCCTAATTCATGCAATACGCTTACTATATTATCGAGCTGCATTAATGCATCATTCATTTCTTGTTCACTAAATTCTCCAGCTTCTCCTTTTACCAAGCTGTCTAATGTGCTGCCTTGTATAAAGTCTTGGGCATACGCTAAGACACCTTCTGGCAATTTATTTATTGCAGTAAATTGAGAGACAGGTATTATATTATTTGTGATTATTCTTCTATCATATTCTGCAGGGTTACGATTGTCTGCAAGAACTTCACCAAATGTCTCAGGAACCGCGCTTAATGCATCGATATATCTTTTTGCCTTAGCAATCCTTTCTTCAAGTGTTTTTACTTTTGCAGAATCTCTATTAGCTGCGTCTTTTTTTCTCTCATTTTTTAATTCAGCTTCCTCATTGGCTAACTCAGTAACAAATGTTTCTCTGAATTTTCTTAACTCCTGCTGATTCAGATACTCTGCTTTAATTCCTTGCTGAGCAGCCTGCCAAGGATTGCCGCCAGCTGGCTTTCCTATCTTTATTATCCTATGCCTTGTTCTTAAGGGATCATCTGTTTTTTTGCTTGTGTCTGTGGTTGTTGTCAAATATGTGATTCCAAAGCCTCCTATACCTATCTGCTTAACTTCTCTTACATAAGGTGTTTCTTTACCCTCCTTATCTTTAACAGGCCCTGTTCTCAATAAATCTTCAAGCTTTACTGGCTTTGTCTGGACATTTTCTGCTGCGCGTATGCCGCTTACTGTTTCAATTTCAGAAGGAGATAATATTTCCCCTCTCTCTAATCTTTCTTTCAGTTCCTCTTCCTGTCCTGTTCTTGTCTCAAGAGCATCCATTATAGGCTTAGGAACAGGCGGTGCAACTGGTACAGTAACAGATGATGGCGCAACTTCTTGAGGTGATTCTGCTCTTGCTTTTCTCTCAGTTTCATCTTCTGCAGGATTCTCAAACTTTTTAGTCAGTCCGCCTTCTTTTGTATACCTAATGACAGTTCTTCCTCCTGTCTTGACAGGAACCTTTACTTCTATCGCCACTCCTCTATTTGTCGGTGGCAGAGACTCTTCTATCTTATCTTGGAAGAATAAGGATGAAACTGCGTCAATAGTTCTCTTAACCTGATATTCAGCGACAGATCTCCCAGATTCTTCTCCTAACTGTTCTGCTTCTTCATTGATCTCAACAGTTGCAACAAGCTCTCCTTTTTCATTGACCTGATAAGTTATGCTTCTTGCAGCAAATGCACCTATAAAATGAGGGAAAGATTCATGATTCATTAACGGAAGAGCACCGATGATTGCATCAAGGTCCTTCAGATGCGCATTCATCTCTTCCACACTTAATTCTACTATACCTTTTTCTGTATCTTTGTAAACATAATCTTTAAGCGCAGCTATTTTTTCAGCGCCAACTGCAGCCTTAAGCATCTGCACTCTTTCTAAGCTAGTTCTAAGCTCTTTGTATTCTTTGCTCGATTTTATCTTAATATAATCGTTCAGGTCTTTCCTAACTCCTTCAGCAGTAGCGACTGATTCTTTTGTTATCTCAATTATTCTTGAATTCAATTGAGTCTCTAACTCCTCTATCTGGTCACTTATGGTTTTAGCTTCAGCAGAATCTTTTTCCTTCTGACTTAATTTAGATTTTAGTTCATCAATCTCGCTTTCAATGTTCTTTATTTTTTCATCGTTCCATAATTTGAACACTGATCTCATAAACAGCTTATCTCTTTGCCAGGAACGCAATCTGTTAAAAGTGATATCAAGATTGTCAGATAATCTCATCAACAGCAATAATGGGTTCTCTTCAAGGCTTGCTGCCAGATAATCCTTGCCTTTCTTGTCTGAGCCATGCCTAGCGATCGCTTCAACAAAGTCTTTGAATCCTTGTTCATCAATGCCAAATGCTTTCTTCATCTCATCCTTGATTGATCTGCCTACAATAGATGCTCCTTTTGGAGCATGCAATCCTTTAGGTTCTCCTTCCTCTAACGCAGCATAGCCAACATCATGCATCAAGCCAAGCGTTTGAATAAGTTCTCTATAGTTTGTACCGTATTTTTTCGTAAGGCGTTTACGGAGCTTATCAGGCATTGCGTCAAGAACTTTTTCCATGTCTTTCATTGTTGTTTCAGAATGCTGAGCATCATGCGCAACAAATGGAAGCGCAAGATCAGCTTCATCTTGGGCTATCAGCCAATCAGCAGTATTTCTGAAAATAGTATTAAGTGCTGCTTTTCTTTCAGGATCTTTACTTATTTTAGGATCAGAAATTAATTTAGTGTATACTCCTTTAACTGTTGAACCGATAACCCTTCTAAGGTTTGCTTCATCAGCAGCGCTTCGTTTTAATCCTGACTTTTTCAAAGACAATTCAACAGCATTCTCAAAGAATGAGTCTGGGATAGTTTCAGGAATTCCTTTAGCAGCTTCCTCTTTAGCTTTTGCTTCCTCTGCCTGCGCTGCTTCTTTTGCTTTACTCTCTGCTTCTGCTTTCTGCTTTGCAGCTTCTTCATTCTTTGCGCTCTGTGCACCTAATTCACTAATTATCTCATCAACAACTCTACTATCTAATCGAGAACTCTCTAACTTTGTTTTGATATCAGCAATTTCTGCAGTTGTAAGGTAACCATTTATCTTTATATTAAATACTTTGTCAAACAATACAAACACATCTTGATTAGCTTTCTGGCCAATAACATGTTCCTGCGGGACTTCAACTTTTACTAATGAGTTGTATTCGAAAATAACATTGCCTTTACTGTCTTTCTCTGTAATTGGATCTCCTCTGAATTGTTTTACTCTCGGCTGTCCGACAAATTGCTGGAAACCTAGTGAGCCTGCTAGGAATCTTGCCATTGTTGGTTGCCATGTTGTAATCCAGCCTCTAGCTGCATCTAATAATACTGCTGCATCATTTGCATCTTTCTCACTCAAACCCTGTTGCTTGAATATTTCAGTCATCTCAGGAACACTCTTTAAATCAAATGGTCCTGTCTTATAATGTATCTTTCTGATTGCAGCAACAAGATTTGCAACATCCTCTTTTGAAAGCTTGCTATCAAGATTAAACTCTTTGCCATTAGCATCAACTAATTTAATCCCTAGTTTTTGTATTTGTATTGCTGTCAATATTATATCATTCTCAAATTCCAGCCGCAATAATGCAGCCAATGCAAGATCTTCTTGTGCTGTATATCCTACATCTGCTTGTCCCAAAGCTCTTGCTCCGATGCTTGCCGAGAATAATTTTTTCATTACTGCCAAATCTTCAGAATTTAATCCTTCAGTTGCTGCTTTTTTGTTGTTAAGATTATCTTTTATCTTTTCCAGTACTGCAGCAAATCTTGGAGCAAGCTGTTTGTTTGTCTCAGATTCTGGCTTTGTTTTATCTGCAATGCTTCTTGCTCTAGCAATTAAATCTGGCAGTAATTGTTTTTGTTCAGCTGTTAATTCAGTTCCCTTTAATACCGAATGCGCGATATCTGTCAAATAAACATAATCTTTCGGTCTTGCTCTTGCTTTATCTTCCCTGAATACCGTTGCTTCTATCCTGAAATCTATTGCTTCTCTGTCCAAAGCACTTAAAGCAATACTGTCAACAAATCTTTGTCCTCGTAATTCATGCCCAGAAGCAATCGTGCTTCCATCTTTTCTCAATTCTTTAAATCCTTCCAATTCAACATATCCAATATCATGCGCTAGCGCTGCTAACGTATCTAAATCCTGCTCATGGCTGATTTCTTCTGCACTCAATAATTCTCTTGCAGCAGCATTCTCTTTATAGAATTTGTCAATCTTTGCCTTTACGTCATTGACAACATTGTTCCAGTGCACTATGCTGTGATATCTAACTTCCCTACCTTCAGACTTTAGCTGATCATTTACAAATCCAGCAATCCCTGCCTCGAGTGTTTTTTTTGCAGCAGCTCTTATCTGTGCGTCTTTTATGCCCTCAACTTTCTTTCCGTCAATTTCTCCTCCATCAATTATTGCATCTAGCTGCTTTACTGCATCAGAATTTCTGACAGAAGCAGTGACCAATGACCTCATAACTTCTCTTACCTCACTTGCTGGCAATCCTTTCTCTCTTAATCTCTTGTCAGCTCTCTCAAGTTCTTCAGCTGTTACAGATTGTCCTTGGGATATTACCTTAACTTGTACATCCGCGATTATTGCATTTATTACAGTTGCTTTCTGCTCAAGCACAGTATCTATAGCAGCTTTTATCTTTCCATCTCTGAATTCTATTTCTTTCAGCTCCTCTAACATTCCAATCGCTTTTTCAGAGCCGCGTATAAATCCGTTGTTATCATAAAATCTTAGACTATATCCCGCATCTGTCTTTACAATCTCAACAAAGCTTGCAGTTATTCCTCCTTCAACAACTCTTGGATTTATTGCTACCAAATTAGGGCTAGCAGCTGTAGATAAAACACCAGGATTCTGCGCAGCAAATGTATTGAGAGGGTTTGCAAGATCAATATTTTTATTTAATTCCTGTGCTTCTAATCTGTTTACAACTTCTAAATCTCTGGCTCTTTCTCCTATCTTTTCAGCAGCCTCTCCATCTCTGCCTTCTAAGAAACTTTCAGCTTGTGCAATATCTCCAAGCCTTTGGCTTTGCGGCGGAGTTTTGCTGTCAACATGTGTTAAAATGGTCTGCGCATTTGGCTCTGCAAATCCATCATCTATTTCCCTGGCAGCCTCTGCAGCAGCCTCTTCAATAACTGCATCAGCAGCCTGAGGCGCAGCCTGCTTAAATGACTGTCTGAGTGCAGGATGTGTTGCTGGCAATGCGCAAGGATTTGTGCAGCCAACCACGCCTAATTTCTTCTCCAGATACTCCTGCACCATACTTTCTTTATTATCAAACTTAAAACCGTATTTGCTTTCTGCATTATTCAAGCCGCGCCTATAGATCTCAGCTTTCTGCTCTGGACTCAATTCTGCAAATTTCTTATCCTCATCGATACGCTTCTCTAAATATGCTTTTACTGCCTCTTCTTTTAATTTTTGCTTGAGCTTATCTGCTGCAGGCGATGGCTTATCTGCAGATTTTTTTGCATTTTCCCTTAATTCTTTAGCATTTTTTAATGCATCTCTTTTGCTTGTCTCGATAAGCTTCTCTGTCCTTGCGACAGCATTCAGTGTCTCATCTAACTCTTTAGAAGTGCGCAGCTCAGCAATCCTTTCTTTCTGCGCAATTGAAAGTGAAGGTATCTCATTTGTTTTTGCAATCCTCTCCAGTTCAGATAAGACTGCAGGTTTCTCAGTAATTCCTGATTGTTGGAGCTTTTCTACAAGCTCGATAGGGATTCCTGCTTCTCTTAACCTATTCAGGTCAAGATATGCTTGCCCATAGATTAAATTAAGATCACTGACTCCAGATGGCGTAATTGTTTGGCTTTCAATGAGCCTGTGGAAATCTGATTCGCTGCCAGCTATTGCAATTAGATCAGACTTATATTTTTCATAAAGCATCCCTTTTAATTCAGCAGTTAATTCATCAGCAGGAGTTTTAGAATATTCCTTGCCTACTAAATTGCCTATCTTTGCCTGCAATTGCCCAATCTGCTCTGCTGTTGCCTTTTGCTTAGCATCTAATTCAGCCATTCGTGCAGTAAATTCTTTGCCTGCCTGAGTTTCTGTCTGCTTTGCACTTGTTTGCAGGTAAGTTTCGCCAACCGGCACTATCAGATTTTTTGCCTGGGCAGCAAGTTCTAGAACAGTATTAACAGCTCTTGCATCTAATGCATCTTGATTTTTAGCCTTGAAATCAATTAAGCTCTCAAGCATGACCTGTGCCTCTGCAGCTGACAATTTCTTCATGATTTTACTGATGCTATCAATTGCTGAATCTGTCTGCCCTTTTGTCAATTCGCTGCCTGATGCAGAGTTTTCAATCTTTACAGCAAGAACAGCGATCTCTCTTGCAGCTTCCCTTGCTTTTGCATTATCTGTCCTGAAATAAGTTTTGGCAAATCTCTCCTGCACTGGCATTGTCCTGTCTGTTATCTTTTGGAAAGAATCTTTCAGCATATCCTTTTTAGCATCAGCGACATCTGCCTTAAAGTCTCTCTTAGCTTCTAATCCTTTCTTAACATCTTCTCCATCTGTGCCAGAAATCTTAGCATTCCATTTTGCTCCTGCATCTCTTAGCTTTTGCACTCTCTCAAGCAATTTTTCTTTTCCTTTATATCCAGATGGGGGTATATTTTTTATCAAAGCTTCAAGCCTGTTAAGATTAAATAGTGATAATTCTGCTCTTGCTTTTTCTGCATCGATTGTTGTTCCTTCAACTTCCTTGATCAGCTCATTCATGCCATCATGCAGCTGCGCATAAGCTTCCTGTATCTTCTTTGTAGCAGTTCTTCCGTCTCCTGACTCATATGCTTTTCTTGCTTCTTTTAATGCAGCGTTAACCTCAGCTACTAAACCTTGACAGGATGTACATGCATCATGTAAATCAGGATTATTCTCAACAAACTTCTTCATCTCTACATTAACACCATCATTGGCACCAGCCATGTCTTGAGAAGCTTGCTCTGCAGCCTCGACTTCCTGGAATATTTTAACTGCTCTTCCTGTTTCGTCTAATTCATAATCGCTTATCTTTACTACATTAGAAGCAGGCTGTTCAGATACTCTGGCATTTTCTAATGCAATTGCTATTTCTAATATATTATCTCTTGCTGCAAGTATTGCATTTGCGCGTGCATCGCCTATATTCTTAATCAGTTTTAATTTCTCTGCCGTAACTCCTTTTAGACCTTCAACTGTTTTAAATCCTTGATCTTCTAAAATTCTAACAATTCCTGGTCCAATTCCTGGCTGTGATGCTAATTCATCAATTGATGTACCTGCAATTGCTGCAGGTTGTTCAACTTTTATCTCTTTGCCGGTTAGCTTATTTGAACTTTCATAAAGTATTTTCGTCTCTGCATCTGTCAAGCTAGGCACTAATTCTTTTATTTCTGCCAAAGTAAACGCAGCAAGATCTTCTAATCTCGCAACACCTTCAGCTTTTAATGCTGCATGTACTATAGTTATTCTATTAGAAGCAAGCTCAATATTTGCTATCTGCCCTAAAACCAAATCAGGCTCTTGCGCAGCTTCACTAGTTGCAGCATCCAGATCAGCAGCAGCTTTCTTCGCATCATTCTCTGCTTTTACTCTAGCTTCCTCTGTTGATGCTTCTCTTGCAGTTTTCTCAGCAGCTAATTTTTGCGCAGTTGATAATAAAGCATTTCTTTGGTGCTGCTTAAATCCCTTTATCTGCGCTAGATCAACATCTCTTAGGCTAGCAATCCCTTCTACTGTAGTTATTCCTTTTCTATTAGCAATCTGCAATAATTGAGTTAATTTTCCATCTCCAATAACTCCATTTATCGCAAACGCATCCTTCAGTTGCTGCAACGTAAGCTGCGGAACTGCTGATGCAGGAGCTTGCTGAGTTTGAGTTACAACGACAGAAGCTTGTTGAGATGGAATTACAACAACAGGAGCTTGTGCTTGTTCAACATTTTGCTGAGGTGCAGCAGTATCTGTGCTTGGCGCAGTAGATTTAGCTTCTGGCTCTGGCTTTGCTATAGATATTTCGCCAATAATTTTCTTAATATATAATACACCATCCTGATAAAAGATTATTACTCTCCCTTTATCCTTTAAACCATAGGTGACAATTCCGCTAGTGTCTAGGTTTATTGTAAAGCTCGTAAGTCTTAAAATCCCATTATTATCTTTTATCTCACTACTAATCTGTGCATATATCCTATCTTCAAATTGAAAATTAATAGTAACATCTTTCCCGAATATCTCCATAAAAGAAGTATCTTCATATTGATAATTCATGCGTACTTTCTCTAGCTTTAATTTTTCATCTAGTCTTAACTTAGCTACTTCTAATGTACTAAGTTGATTCTGATATGTCATATACCTATCTCTTTCAGCACCGGGATAACTAATTTTAGTTTGGTCTATTGATTGCATATCTTGTTTTAATTTATCTATTTCTGCAGTTATTTCATCTATTTGTTTAGATATTATAGAAATTCTTTTTTTAAATAAAGTGGTTATTTCAGTTTCTGCTGTATGAACTGCAGCATTTGCTTCTGTTGCACTTGGAGCGACTGCTTCAACTATTGGTGCTGCAGCTGTATCTATTGCTCTTGTTTCATCTGGAGATTGAGATTGTGTAGTTGCAGGAGCAGCAGGTGCTTCTGATGCAATTGGTATTATGATTGGAGCAGTTGCTGCACTAGGCGATTCTTCTATTGCAGCTGCTTCTGGCGTTGCTGCGGAAGCTGTGCTTGGTGCAGTAGGTGTAACTGGAGCAACAATAGGTTGATTGCCTGCCTGCACATTTTTAAATCTTGCAAGCTCAGCTTCTGCATCAGCTGCTCTTTTTTCTGCTTCTCTGGCTCTTTCTTCTAATACAGCTTTTTCCGCGCCTGTTGCAGCAGTATCTGTTTGTGCTTTTTGCGCAGCATCTCTTGCTGCTAATGCCTCACTAACCCCTTTAGCAACACCAGCAACTATTTTAGCTTCTAACTCTGCTTCAGTAATCTCACCAACTTTCTTTCCAGCAGGAGAATTTTCAGTTTTGCCAGCAGCAGGCTCTGCTCTTTCATTATTCGCTAAGTGTCGTAACTCACTAACAGCATTATCTAAATTGTTGCTCAATACTTTAGAGGGTTTTTTGGTTACAGGTAATTTTTTTGCATCAAATTCTTCCTTTGCGCTTTCTGATAATCCTTTTGCAATTTCTTGCGCATTTTTTGACTGAGACCAAAGTGCAGGTGTTGCAGCAAGTATTTGCCTGCTTCGTATTAATCCTGCTTTATCCATGCCTGTGTAGAACATCTCTGTAACTAGCCAATGCTCATGCACAATTTTTTCTTCTGTTATAGGTTCTGTAGCTCTCTGCCAGATAGGTATTGCTATGCCAACAAATGGTGCTGCAATAGTTCCACCAATTGTTTTGATAGGATGTGTTACAAATCGATAACTATATTCTAATGGTATGTTTACTACTCCGAGAGCTCCAAGCACAAATGAAGCAGGATAAGCACTAAATCCTGCAATATTCATAGCCCAACTACCAATTCTTTTTGCATTGCCTCTTATATTATTGCCTAAGTTTCTGCGAGTTGTTCTGATTGTTTTTTCAACACCACCAGCAACAACACTCTCAGCCTTAATAGCTTCCTCTAATACTTTCTTCGCAGCTTCAAAGCTTTTTTTCGCAGCATCTGAATCTAATCTCTTCTCTGCATTTCCTTTTGCGATAAGTGTTGCGCCAAGCAGGTTCTGCAATGCAATCTTATCGCTGCCTGTTACTGCGGTTTGTGCTTTA
>Ga0209211_10000888_pt1 | contig 59332 bp, 53 predicted proteins | sample RifGroA2_FD_183992 | JGI IMG/M metagenome (GOLD analysis project Ga0209211, IMG submission 183992) | Groundwater microbial communities from Rifle, Colorado, USA - Groundwater A2 (SPAdes) (version 2) | ecosystem: Environmental > Aquatic > Deep subsurface > Groundwater | place: Rifle, Colorado... | reverse complement strand
GCTTGGGAATTTTGATGGGTATGCGCCGCTATGCCAGCAATATTCAGCTTGACGAAAAAAATCCGGTGGCCAATCTCCTCGGTTCTTAAGATAATTATCTTCAGAGATAGTTATCCACAGGTTTGTTTTTTCTTAAGGCGTATTCTGTTATAATAAAAATGGAGCGTTTTTACGCGGTTGTTTTAAACCCAGCATAGACAAAGAAGGAGGATTATGCCTATGCGAACAGAGAGGACGATTTATCTGGCGTCAACAAGGTAACCCATGCTGGCTACGGTATAGCCCGAAGCGTTTGCCTGCGCCCCAATCTTATGACCCTCAAAGCCCATGGCAGGCGCTTCGGGGGTTTTTCTTTTAAGCCCTTGAGGGCTTTTTATTTTACTTGACCTATTTTTTAAGGTATGGTAGCATTAAAGCAATGGCAAAAAGTTTGCTTAAATTAAACACAAGGGCTGTTAGTAAACTGCTTTCCTGTTTGGGCGAGAGAGCCCGCGACGTAATTGAGCGGCGTTTTGGCATTGGCAAAGTTTTTAGTAGAGAAACCCTGGAAGCCATTGGCCAAAGCTATAAAATCACCCGCGAGCGGGTTCGCCAAATTGAAGAACATAGTTTGAAAAAAATGAAAGCCGCCCCGGCTTTCAAAGAAGTTCAAAATCTTCTCGGCGAGTTAAAAGATTTGGTTGAAAAAAGAGGCGGAGTCGTGCCGGAAAAGATTTTTTTGAACGAGGCCGATTCTTTTTCCAAAGCCGGCGCCGGACAAAAAAACTACATCCATTTTCTTTTGGTCTTGGGAAGCGATTTCGAAAAATTAAAAGAAGACGAAGAGTTCCATTCCCGCTGGACCACCAACCGCGACAAAGCCGAAGAAATTCATCGGGCTTTAAAAAATCTTCATCAAAAAATTGACCCGGCCAACGTTTATAGCGAAGACGATTTAATAGTCCATTTTGCCGATTGCGCCCGAACGCATTTGAAATTAAAAGAAGAACCTCCGGCCGAAATTTTAAAATTATGGCTGCGGCTTTCGCGCCTTTTGGGAAAAAACGCCATAGGCGAATGGGGTTTTGTTTCTTCCTCTCAAATCAAACCGAGAGGAGTGAAAGATTTGGCTTATCTGGTGATGAAACAGCACGGCTCGCCCATGCATTTTACCGAAGTGGCCAAGGCCATCACAAAAAATCTTTCCCGGCCCGCCCATGCCCAAACGGTTCATAACGAGCTTATTAAAGACAACCGGTTTGTTTTGGTTGGCCGCGGCCTTTACGCTTTGGCCGGCTGGGGCTACAAACCCGGCTTGGTGCGCGACATTATAAAAGATGTTCTTAAAGAAAACGGAGCGCTCGGCAAGGAAGAGGTAATTAAGAAAGTCCTCAAAGAGCGCTATGTTAAAGAAAATACCATTTTAATCAATCTTAATAATCGCGCCTTGTTTCAAAAAAATCCCAACGGCACTTATTTGGCAATATGACCCCTTTCGGTCTTTTTGACACCTTCTTTTTTTTACTGGCCAAAACTTGGTTTATTTGGGCGCCTTTTACGCTTTTTTTTGCGGCTTTGGAAAGCTGGTTGTCTTATGTTCAGACGCGCTACAAAAAGGCAATTGAGTGGACTTTGCTGGAAATCAAGATACCGCGCGAAGTCAGAAGAAGCCCCCGGGCCATGGAGCAGTTTTTTGCTAGTATCTATGCTCTTCGCAATGAGCCCGGCCCCGGTTTTCCCACCACCCTTAAAGAAAAGTATTTGGACGGCGAGGTAACGCTTTGGTTTAGTCTGGAGATGGCCAGTTTTGGCGGTGAGATACATTTTTATTTAAGAACTCCGGCCAAGCATAAAAATGTTATTGAGGCCAATCTTTACGCCCAGTATCCGGACATAGAAATTATTGAAGCCGATGATTACATCAGCCGGATGCCCGCTGGCCTGCCGGAACTTTATCAATCGGGCTTTGATTTGGCCGGAGGCGAATTCAAAACCGGCAAACCCGACCCTTACCCCATAGCCACTTATCTTAAATTTGAAACCGCCCAGGAGGAATACCAACTCGACCCCATTTCGGCCCTGATGGAGATTTTCGGCAAGCTCCGGCCGGAAGAAGACGGCTGGCTTCAGATTTTAATCCGGCCGGCCGACCCCAATCCCAAAACCTCCCATTGGAAAAAACAAGTAGCCGAAACCATTGAAGAATTGAGGAAAAAAGGCGCCAAAGAAGTTTCCGTGGGAGACGAGGGCCAAACCATGACTTATACTCCCTTAAAAACTCCGGGCGAAACTGCGGTCATCAAGGCAATTGAGGAAAGCGTTTTAAAATCCGGTTTTGAAGTTGTTATCCGCTGGCTTTATTTCGCTCCCCAGTCAATTTTTAATAAAGACGTTGTTCAGCGAGGCATTGCCGGGGCTTTGAACCAGTACGCTTCCGGCGGGCTTAATTTCTTCGTGCCCAGCCTAGCTTCCAAAACAGCCATGGAATGGCATAATTTCCCTTATGTTTTCCCGAAATATCGCACTGCGGTCCGAAAAAAAGAATTGCTGAAAAAATATCAAGAAAGAAGTTTGCCCGAGGAAACGATTCTGGCCCAGTGGTCGGCTGCCAATTTTTGGCGTTCCCGTTCGGTTTTTGTTTTAAACACTGAAGAATTGGCAACCATCTACCATCTGCCCAGCCATCTTGTTCTGACCGCGCCTTTTGTCAGGCGAGTGGAGGCCAAGAGAGCCGGCCCGCCGGCAGGTTTGCCTCTTTTTGAAGAATGAAAAGTATGAATTAAAATTTTGAAAAAAATGGCAGAGAAAATTTATACAATCAAATTCGCTCCGCCGCCGTCGGAATTGCCGATTTACCGGCAGGCCGATCCCAGAGAAGTTTCTTTTTTCGGCCGGACCAATTACGAGTCGGCTCTGGAGGCCAAAAAATTCATTTTCGGCCTAAAAAGGGAGGACCGGAGGCGCCATCTTTACATTGTCGGGAAAAGCGGAGTGGGCAAATCAAAACTTCTTGAGCTTTTAATGCGCCAAGACATTGCTCACGGCTTCGGGTTTTGTCTTATTGACCCCCATGGCGATGTCATTGCCGATATTTTGGATTTTATTCCGGAAAACCGGCTGGAAGACGTGGTGCTGATTGACCCGTCCGACACCAATTTCCCGGTTTCTTTCAACCCTCTTCAAAACGTCAATCCGGAACTTAAACATCAGCTGACCCAAGGTTTGATAGAAGTGATGGAAAAGCAGTTCGGCGCCAACTGGACGCCCAGATTAGAGCATGTTTTTCGTTTTACCGTTCTAGCTTTGCTTGATTATCCCGAAGCCACGATGCGGGGATTGATTAATATGCTGACCGACCGCCATTATCGCCAGAAAGTTGTGGAATACATTCAGGACGATATGGTTAAACGTTTCTGGGCCATTGAGTTTAGCGACTGGTCGGAAAAATTTGACACCGAAGCCATTATTCCTTTGGTTAATAAATTGAGCCAGTTCTTGTCCAATCCTTTGCTGCGCAACATCTTTGGCCAGAAAGAAAATAAAATTGATATTGAGGAAATAATGCAAAACCAAAAAATTCTTTTAATCAATCTTTCCAAAGGGAAATTAGGCGAGGAAAACTCCAGTTTTTTCGGCTCAATGTTCATTACCAAAATCAAACAGGCGGCCATGGCCAGAGCCGAGACGCCGGAAGAGCAAAGGCGGGATTTTTATCTTTATGTTGACGAGTTCCATAATTTGGTAACCGCCACTTTTGAAAATCTTTTTTCCGAAGCCCGAAAATACGGTCTGGCCATGACCGTAGCCAATCAGTATATGGCTCAGCTTCTGCCATCGGTGCAGTCAACGGTTTTAGGCAATGTCGCCACTTTGATTGTTTTTCGGCTGGGCGGAGACGACGCCCTGCGGCTGGAAAAGGAAATGACCCCGGTTTTTAAAGCTAAAGATATGATTAATCTCGGGGTCAGGCAATTTTACATTAAAATAACCATTGACGGCGAAACTTTCGACCCTTTCTCGGCCGAAACTCTTCGGGTGCTGGCGGTTGAGCATCCTTCTTTAAAAAAGGAGATAGTTGCTTTTAACCGCCAAAATTACGCCGTTCCGCTGGAATCAATATTGCGGACGGAAAAAGAAACGGGAGAGAAAAAGCCCGCCCAGCCCGAAACCGTCGCCGAGCCGTTAATTTAAATAAAGAAACAGGTTATACGAAGCTTGTTATCTTAAAGAGGTGGTGAGGCTGTGCTACAATAAAACAATGGCAGATGCGTTATCTAAAAACGGCCAGCAAGCGGGTCAAAACAGCGAGGTGGTTTATTTCGCCAAAACGAATTTTCGGGGACAGGATAAGATTTTTGGCATAAAAAGAAAAGACCGGCGTCAGCACGTGTATATTATCGGCCAGACCGGCACCGGCAAGACCGTGCTTTTAAGAAATCTGGCTCTCCAGGATATCAAAAACGGCCGAGGCCTTTGCATTATTGACCCCCACGGCGAGTTTGTGGAGAGTGTTTTGGCGTCGGTGCCAAAAGAACGGGCCGATGATGTTATTTATTTTAATCCGGTTGATGTTGAGTATCCCGTCGGCTTTAACATTTTGGAAGTGCCGGACCCGGAATACAAACACTTGGTGGCCTCGGGACTGATGGGAATTTTTATGAAAATCTGGCCCGATGTTTGGTCGGCCCGGATGGAATATATTTTGAATAACTGCGTTTTGGCTCTTTTGGACACGCCCGGCACCACCTTGCTCGGCATCCCCAGGATTATGGTGGATAAAGATTACCGCCAGAAAATTATTGCTAATGTCAAAGACCCGATCGTCCGTTCTTTTTGGATTCACGAATACGAAACTTGGCGCGATCAGTTCCGAAACGAAGCCATCGTGCCCATTCAAAACAAAGTCGGGCAGTTTTTAAACACTTCGCTCATCAGAAACGTGGTGGGCCAGGAAAAAAGCACCATCAACATCACCGAAATAATGGATAAAAAAAAGATACTGCTGGTGAATGTTTCCAAAGGAAGAGTAGGCGAGGATAATTCCGGGCTTTTGGGCGGAATGATTATTACCAAGATTCAGCTGGAAGCGATGGAGCGGGTCAGGATTCCGGAAGAGCAAAGGCAGGATTTTTATCTTTATGTTGACGAGTTCCAGAATTTTGCCACCGATTCTTTCGCCAATATTCTTTCCGAAGCCAGAAAATACCGCCTCAATTTAACAATCGCCCATCAGTACATCGGTCAGCTGGTTACGGATGTCAGCACCAAGGTTCGGGACGCGGTTTTCGGCAACGTCGGCACAAAAATCATTTTCCGAGTGGGCGCTTCCGACGCCGAGTTTTTGGAGCAGGAAATGTCGCCGGAGTTTATGCTTAACGATTTGGTCAATCTTCCCAATTACAATATTTATCTGCGCTTGATGGTTGACAATGTTCCCAGCCGGCCTTTTTCAGCCGATACTCTGGCGCCGATGGATTTTGAAGCCAATGAAGAAAGAAAAGCAAAAATCATTGAAAATTCCAGGAGGCTTTACTCCAAGCCGAGAAAAGAAGTGGAAACGCGAATCAGCCGCTGGAGCGGGATGGAAACGGAAGAAGAAGCCAGAGCCGGAGAAGCGAGAAGGAGCGTCGCTTATCAAGCCAATTGCCAGGCTTGCGGCCGGAAAATCAGATTGAGTTTCAAACCGGACGAATCAAGGCCAGTTTACTGCGGAGATTGTTTGAGAAAAATCAGGCAGGGCGAGATGGCGCCTTTGCCGTTCAAGAGGCCGGGACCGGCCAGAGAAAAAGAAAAATACGAGATGAATCTGGGAGAGTTGGGCATTGAGTTTGCTCCGCCTGCGCGTCAGACTCGGCCGTCCGGCCAAGGCGGGATTTCCAAAGACGATTTGGTAAGAAAAATTCCCGCCAAACAAATTTTATCTTTGGCTGATTTAAAATCCAGAGCCGATAGAAATTTAAGACCAAGGCCGAAAGCCGCTCCTCATCTGAAAGAATTAAAAGACGTTTTGGCCAGAACTCTGGGCGAGCTGGGTTTGAAAAAAAACAAAAGTGGAAATTCTTTAAAATCAGGCGAGGCCGTTAAATTCAATCGCGGTTTCACCCTGATTGAGCTTTTGGTGTCGGTCAGTATTATTACCATTATCACTATGCTGGCTTTTATCAATTATCCCGGTTTTTCAAAAAAGATTACGATAGAAAGAGCGGCGCAGGAATTGGTTTTGAATTTACGCAAAGCTCAAACTTACGCCTTGGGAGTGAAAGAAGATAATTTGGCGGGCCAATTTTATTTTCCTATTCGTTACGGAGTAGTTCTTCCTAAAGGCGAAGCAAACAACCAGTATCGATTATTTGCCTATCAGAGCCTTAATGTGATTGATTATTTGTCTTTGCCCGGCGCAACGCGGATATCAGAAATTTGCATTTGGATTAGTGACAACTGGACTTGCAAGAGTGAAAATATTCCGCCTCTGACCATTAGTTTTTCTAGGCCCGATCCTTCTATGGGAATTTATTTGGCCGATACAGGATACGGCACCGCTGCTAAAATTGTGGTTAGCTTGCCAGACAGCGATTTTTCTAAAACCATTTATATCCTTTCAACCGGCAGTATTTATGTTGAATAGTAATCGCAAAAACAAGGGGTTTACCCCCACACCAACTTTAGCATGGCGCTTAAGCGCGGGATTTAAATCAATGCCAAAGTTGGTGTCGGGGTTTACTTTTTTGGAAACCATCGTGGCCGTCGGCATTTTAACCATTGCTTTAGCCAGTCCTTTGATGCTGGCTTCTTCCAGTATCCGGGCGGCCGGCGCGGCCAAGGACAAATTTATCGCTTCTTTTCTGGCTTCCGAAGCGATTGAGTATATCAAGAATGTTAGAGATAATAATGCTTTGGAAGGCAAATCAGGAGATGAATGGCTTGACCCTCTTTTAAGCCATGGTCAGAATAGTTGTCTTCCCGCAGAGGGAGGCTGTGTGGTGGATGTTACAAAAACCGGCGTGGGAGCGGCTGTAGCTTCCTGCGGCTCTTCGTGTCCGCCAATAAAATATGATACGGCAGACGGTCTTTATCAATATCAGAGTGGGGTTGATACAAAGTTTGCTAGAATAGTAGAGATAGAAAAAATTGATTATAACGGTGATCCCGACGATGATTTTGAAGCGAAAATAATCGTGACCGTGTCTTGGGATGGAGGCAATAGTTTGGTTATTCAAGATAATATTTTTAATTGGCGTTAAAAATGAAACGGGGATTCACATTATTTGAAATGATTGTCGCCATCGGCGTTTTCAGCATTATTGTTGTCATTAGTTTGGGCTCGGTTTTAACCATATCCAGCAGCCAGAAAAAAGCCGCTTCTTTCCGGGCCGTGCAGGATAATCTTAATTTCGCTTTGGAAACAATGGCTAAATCAATCAGGGTGGGGTTTGATTATTATTGTTATGATGACTCAAATCCCGACTCAAATCTCTCAATTAGTAATTATAATTATAACGGCCCCAATGATTGTTCTATTAACAATAGCGTTGGTGGTAATGTTTTTATTTTTAAGGCGATAGATGTAAATGGTTTGCAGATAACTAAAGGGTATAGAATTAACGGAACACGAATAGAAGTGGATTCTTCTAATGATGCAGGCGGCTTTATTCCTTTAACCGGCAATGATGTTAAGATTGTCAATGGTCGTTTTTATGTCACTGGCGCCGAACCTGATAAACAGCCGATGGTTATTATTATTCTTACAGGAGTAGCCGGCGAGCAAGGAAAAATCCAGTCAGAAGCCAAACTTCAAATCACAATTTCCCAACGCCAGATCGATTCCTAAAATGAAAATGAAGCGCCAAAATTACAATTTTAAAAAAGGCATCGCTTTGTTTTACGCCCTGATAATTATCAGCCTTGTTATGGCTGTTAGTCTGACTGTTTTTTCTTTGATTTCCGGAGGCCTGCCTCTGGCCGAGATTATTAAAAATTCTCAAAAGGCATTTTTTTCCGCCGACGCCGGAGTGGAATGCGTTTTATATTGGGATATTAAACATCCCGAGTTTGACGACAGCGCTTTTGAAAATAGCAATAGTATAAATTGTCTTGGTTCTGTCGTATCCCTGACCAGCGTCAGCTCGGATAGCCACTTTTCAGATTCTCATTTTGATTTCACCTTGAATTTGGATAATGGAACTTGCGTTGATATTTCTGTGTTCAAACCTTCCTTTGGGCCGACCAAAACCGAAATCAAATCTTCGGGTCACAGCCCTTGCGCTTCCGGCTCTAAAAATCGCACCGAGCGCACGCTTAAAGTCATTTATTAAACATTAAAAACTTCAGGATTTTATGCTATAATTGGCTTATTCTTATGGATAAGCAACAGGTAAAAGAGCGGATAGAAAAATTAAAAAAAATCATCAATCATCATCGTTATCTTTATCATGTTTTGGATAAACCAGAAATTTCCGACGCCGCTTCGGATTCGCTTAAACACGAACTTAAAGAACTGGAAGAAAAATTTCCGGAATTCATCACTCCGGATTCGCCTACTCAAAGGGTGGGAGGAAGAGCTCTGGAGGGTTTTAAAAAAGTCCGGCACAGCCGGCCCATGCTTTCTTTGGAGGATATTTTTGAGGAAAAGGAGTTTGATGACTGGACTATAAGAATTAAAAAGCTTCTTGGAATTTCTGATTTTCCCGAATTGTTCGGAGAGCTTAAATTTGACGGGCTGGCAATTTCTCTTTTGTATAAAAACGGTGTTTTGTTAAGAGGGGCGACCAGAGGCAACGGCGCGGTGGGCGAAGATATCACCCAGAATATAAAAACCATTGAGGCCATTCCTTTGCGTCTTGAATTTTGCCGTAATTTGGCTATCGGAAAGCCAACTTGGCTTTCCGATAGCTTAGTTGAAGTTAGGGGCGAGGCGATAATGACTCGCCAGGCCTTTGAAGAAATTAACAAAGCCCAAGGGGAAAAAGGCGGCCAGATTTACGCCAATCCCAGGAATTTGACGGCCGGCTCTTTGCGCCAGCTTGACCCGAAGATTACGGCTTCCAGAAAGATTGATTTTCACGCCTACGGCTTGATTACGGATTTGGGGCAGAAAAAGCACAGCGACGAACACGAAATTTTAAAAGATTTGGGTTTTAAAACCGATGCTTTTTCCAAAATATGCCGAAGTCTCGGAGAGGTTTTTGAGCTTAGAAAAAAAATTATCGCCCAGCGCCCGAAGCTTAAATGCGACATTGACGGCATTGTTTTTTCCGTGAACGATAATTCGCTTTTTCGGAAATTGGGGGCGGTGGGGAAAGCCCCGCGGGGTTCCGTTGCTTTTAAGTTTGCGGCCAAAGAGGCAACCGCCAAAGTCAAAGACATTATTATCCAAGTCGGCCGGACCGGAGTTTTAACCCCGGTGGCGATTTTAGAGCCGGTAAAAATCAGCGGAGTCACGGTCAGCCGGGCCACCCTTCACAATAAAGACGAGATTAAGCGGCTGAGTTTAAAGATAGGCGATACGGTCATTGTCAGCCGGGCCGGCGATGTTATTCCCGACATCAGAAAAACGCTTAAAGAGTTAAGGACCGGCAAGGAAAAAACTTTTAAGATGCCGAATAAATGCCCGGTCTGCGCCAAAGCGGTTTATTATGACAAAAAAGGCATTATTTTAAGATGCCGAAACTTAAAATGTCCGATGCGCCAGCGCGCCCATCTTAAACATTTTGCTTCTAAAAGCGCTTTTGACATAGAGGGCTTGGGTCCAAAAAGCATAAATCTTCTTTTGGACCAGGGATTGATTCAGGACTCGGCCGACATTTTTGATTTACGCGAAGGGGATTTGATGCCCTTGGAAAGATTCGGCGAAAAATCCGCTCAAAATCTTGTTTCGGCCATTCGGCTGAAAAAGAGCGTTCCTTTGTCGCGTTTTATCATCGGTTTGGGAATTTTGCATGTGGGCGAAGAAACGGCCGAGGATTTGGCTTTGCATTTCGGCTCTTTGGAAAAATTGGCTAGGGCCTCCAAAGAAGAACTCGAATTGATTCCCAATATCGGCGGGGTGGTGGCCGAGAGCATTTATAACTGGTTTTGTCAGCCCTATAACAAGAAACTTTTAAATAAGCTTCAGGCCCGGCTAAAAATTCAATCGCCGAAACTCCGCTCTCAAAAATTAAGAGGCAAAACTTTTGTTTTGACCGGAACGCTTGATTCGTTGAGCCGGGAAGAGGCTAAGCAGAAAATCAGGAGTCTGGCCGGTCGCGCCTCCGAATCAATTTCCAAGGAAATTGATTATCTGGTGGCGGGCGAGGAGCCCGGCTCAAAATTGGATAAAGCCAAGAAACTCGGCGTTAAGATCATCAACGAAAAAGAATTTTTGGAATTGTTGAAATAATCTGCTAGAATAATTTTAATGATTACCAAAGCCGAAGTGGAAAAATTGGCTCATTTGGCTCGGATTGAATTGGGCGAGGCCGAGAAAAAAGAGCTTCAAAAAGAGCTTGGTTCAATTTTGGATTTTGTCTCTAAACTTAAGAAAGCCGAAGTGGAAAAATTGGCTCATTTGGCTCGGATTGAATTGGGCGAGGCCGAGAAAAAAGAGCTTCAAAAAGAGCTTGGTTCAATTTTGGATTTTGTCTCTAAACTTAAGAAAACCGAGGTGGGAGAAATTCAAGCCGGCGGCCGCATTTTTGAAGAAACAAATGTTTTTAGGGAAGATGTCGGCGGCCAGGCGCCGGAGGAGTATTCGGCTGAACTGATTGAATCGGCCCCGCAAAAAGAGAGCGGCTACTTAAAAGTTAAAAACGTTTTTGCCGATAATGGAAACTGAGCTGAAAAATCTTACCATAAAGAAATTTCAAGAGCTTTTGAAAGAAGACAAAATTTCCAGTCGCGAGATTGTAAACGTTTGTTTCGACAATATTAATAAAAAAAACAAGGGAATTAACGCTCTGCTTGAAGTTTTTGACGATGCTTTTAAAGAAGCGGAGAAAGAAGACCAAAGAATTAAAAGCGGCCAGACTCCCAAGCCGCTTTCCGGCGTTCCTTTCGCTATTAAGGACAATATTATGATGGAAGGCAGGATTGTTTCGGCCGCTTCCAGAATTTTGGCCAATCATCGGGCCAGCTACGACGCGACCGCGATAAAGAAATTGCGCGAGGCCGGAGCGATTTTTTTGGGCCGAGCCAATATGGACGAGTTTGCCATGGGTTCTTCCAGCGAAAACTCCGCTTTTGGGCCGGTAAAAAATCCTTATGATTTGACCCGGGTGGCCGGCGGGTCTTCGGGCGGCCCGGCCGCGGCTTTGGCCTCGGATATGTGTTTGGCCGGGTTGGGCTCGGACACCGGCGGTTCAATTAGGACGCCGGCCGCTTTCTGCGGAGTGGTGGGACTAAAGCCGACTTACGGCGCGGTTTCCCGCTCCGGCTTGATTGCTATGGCTTCTTCTTTGGACCAAATCGGGCCGATTGCCAAAACCATTGAAGACGCGGAAATTATTTTTAACGTGATTAAAGGAAAAGACCCAGCCGATTCAACCACGGTTGAATATAGAGGTTCGACCTCTGCCGCAGGCGCAACACGAGGTCGAACCTCATTTACGATTGGAATCCCTAAAGAGTATTTTTCTTTAAGCGGGAAAAACAAAGGTCTTGATGAAGGAATCATTGACAAATTCAAAACTTCAATTGAAAAGCTGAAAAAATTAGGCCACCAAATAAAAGAAGTCAGTTTACCCCACACCGAATATGTTTTAAGCTGTTATTATATTATTGTTCCGGCCGAGATCTCGGCCAATCTGGCGCGCTTTGACGGAGTAAAATACGGGCTTTATAAAGAAGGAAAAAATCTTTTCGAAGATTATTTGAAAACCCGGGGAGCGGGTTTTGGCAAAGAAGTCAGACGCCGAATCATTCTGGGCACTTATGTTCTTTCCGCCGGCTATTACGAGGCCTATTATCAAAGAGCGCAAAAGGTCAGAGTTTTAATTAAAGAAGATTTTAAAAAAGTTTTCAGTCCGCCGGCCGGCGGAGTTGATATTTTGTTGACCCCGGTTTCGCCGACTCCGGCTTTTAAAATCGGCGAAAAAACAGACGACCCGGTAAAAATGTATTTGGCGGATATTTTTACTGTTTCCGCCAATCTGGCCGGCCTGCCCGCCCTTTCTTTGCCCAATGGATTTGTTGAACTTGAAGGAACAAAACTGCCTTCGGCTCTTCAGCTTATCAGTCCTTGGTTTGAAGAAGAAAAATTATTTTATTTAGGCAAACAACTATGAAGCCATTTCTTGATTTAGAATACTGGTTTTCGGCCATTTACAATTTTTTCAGAAATCTTGGCACAGGTCAACTTAAAGGTGGGATTTCGGCCGAGGCAATTTTTACCATTAAGGTCATTGCCGCTTTGCTGGTTTTTTTCTTTCTTTACATCATCATTTACTCTTTGGTTAAGGCCAAGGCGCTTTTTAGCCAGGCAGTGATAATTAAAAAACCCGAACCGCTTTCTCCGGAAGAAATTCAAAACGAACGGCTGACCAGATGGCGGGAGGTAAAAGAACATTCTCTTGGCGCCAATCCTTCGGATTGGCGGGTGGCAGTAATAGAGGCCGATGTGATACTGGAAGGGGCTTTGATGGCCAAAGGTTATCAAGGCGAAACCCTGGGAGAGATGCTGAAAAACGCCGAGCCCTATCGTTTGAAAAATCTGGACAAGGCCTGGGAAGCGCATCGGACCAGAAACAGAATCGCTCACGAGCCCGACAAAGAAATAACAAAACTGGAAACAGACCGCGCCCTGGCCAATTACGAAGCGATTCTAAAAGAATTAGGATTTATTTAACTGCAGTCGAAAGTGTCGGAGGTCGGAGCTCCGACAATTGATTGATCTCGTTTGTTCAAGAGAGAGCCATAAAATTATTTCTGCTTTGGTTCAAATTGGATAATTTGGAAGCCGTATTTTTCTTTAAATGTGGCAGGGGTGGGATTTGAACCCACGACCTGAGGTTTATGAGTCCTCCGCTCTAACCAACTGAGCTACCCTGCCTTTTAATTTCTAACATCCAACTTCCAATTTCTAAATTTCTGCGCAGCCGACCGGACTTGAACCGGCAACCTTCCGCGTGACAGGCGGATGCTCTAACCAGTTGAGCTACGGCTGCGTAAAATTATTATTTGATTTATTCTAGCATTTTTTGTAAAATAATGAAAGGCAATAATATTGCCTTTCATAGCGGGGTGGACCAGTAGTAGGTCGGGAGGCTCATAACCTCCAGGCGCCGGTGCAAGTCCGGCCCCCGCAAATTTATTTTTTCTCTTGTTTCTATCCTAATTTTTTGCTATAATTAAGGCGTTGTGGATAAGATAAAAGCCTTGAAAAATAAGGCCATTGAAGCTGTAAAAGAAGCTCCGGACCTCGGAGCTCTTAAAGTTGAAGAGAACCGGATTTTGGGCCGGAACGGAGAATTGACCGGCTGGCTTCGCGCCTTAAAAAATCTGCCGGAAAAAGAGCGTAAAGAACAAGGAGAACTGGCTAATAAGATTAAATCCGAAATCGCCGATTTGATAAAAGCCAGAAGAAATGAATTGGAAAAAATTGCTTCGGGAAAAGATTTGAGAGCCGAGCGCCTTGATGTTTCTCACCCCGGAATAAAGCCGCCGCAAGGACACATTCATCCTTTAAGTTTGATTATTAAGGAAGCGGGCGAGATTTTTAATAATCTTGGTTTTACGATAGTGGAAGGCCCGGAAATTGAAACCGAGTGGTATAATTTTGACGCCTTAAACATTCCCGAAGACCATCCGGCCCGGGAGATGTGGGATACCTTCTGGCTCAAAGAGCCAAAAGGTAAATCCAAATTGCTTTTGCGAACCCACACCAGTCCGATGCAGATTCGTTATTTAGAAACTCATAATCCTCCTTTAAGAATCGTGGTGCCGGGAAGATGCTTTAGATACGAAGCCACCGATGCCAGCCACGACACTCATTTTTATCAATTGGAAGGTTTGATGGTTGATAAAAACGCCAGCGCCGCCAATTTTAAAGCCGTTATCCAGACTTTTTTAGGCCGGATTTTAAAAAGAAAAGTTGAAGTGAGATTAAGGCCGAGTTTTTTTCCTTTTACCGAGCCGAGTTTTGAGGTTGACGTCACTTGCGTTCAGTGCAGTGGAGTGGGCAAGAACTGTTCTGTTTGCTCCGGCACCGGCTGGCTTGAGATGATGGGGGCGGGTATGGTTCACCCCGGAGTTTTTAAAAACGCCGGATTAAATCCCAAGGAGTGGCAAGGATTTGCTTTTGGTCTGGGTTTGGACAGAATCGCCATGATAAGGTATAAAATCCCGGACATAAGATTGTTTTATTCAGGCGATTTGAGATTTATTAACCAGTTTTGAAATGAAATTTAGTTATAATTGGTTGCAGGAATTTTTTCAAAAAAAACTACCAGTCCCGAAAAAATTGGCTGAGCTTTTGACCATGCATTCTTTTGAAGTGGAGTCGGTTAAGGAAGTCCGATCCGCCCGAGGCGGATCGGACTTCCAATTAGATATCGCCATTTTATCCAACAGGATGCCGGACGCCTCAAGCCATCTGGGAGTGGCGAGGGAGATTGCGGCGCTCTTGAAATCCGAAATCCGAAATCCCTGCCTTGCCGGCAGGCAGGCGAAATCCGAAACAATATCTAAATCTAAAATCAAAAACTTAAAAGATTCTTTAAAAATAGAAATTGAAAACGCGGAATTGTGTCCGCGCTATACGGCTTTGGTGATTAAGGGGATTAAAGTCGGACCCTCGCCAAAATGGCTGAAAGAAAAATTGGAAGTCTGCGGTTTGAATTCCATCAATAATGTGGTTGATGCCGGCAACTATGTAATGCTGGAAATGGGTCAGCCCCTGCATGTTTTTGATTTTGATAAATTGGGAGGAAAAATTATTGTCCGGCCAGCCAAGAAAGGCGAAAAAATTATCACTCTTGATAATAAAAAATACGAACTGGACAGCGAGATTTTGGTAATTTCCGATTCGGAAAAACCAGTGGCTTTGGCCGGAATTAAAGGCGGAAAAGGGCCGGAAGTTGATTCCCGAACAAAAAATATCGCCTTGGAAGCCGCCAATTTTAATTTTTCTTCCATTAGGAAAACTTCCAAAAAACTGGAACTAAAAACCGACGCTTCTTTGCGTTTTTCCGCAGGGCTTGACCCCAATTTAACCGAAAAAGCCATTGGGCGGCTGGCTCAAGTGATTCAAGATTTGGCCGGAGGAAAAATTGAAGGAGTGATTGATGCTTATCCTAAAAAAGTCGTTCCGGCGAAAATAAAATTGGATTTTGAAAAAGTTCGAGGGCTTTTGGGCGTTGATATTTCCGATAAGGAAATTAAAGAAATTTTAAAAAGATTGGAGTTAAAGGAAGTCGCACCTCCACAGGGAGGTGCGACTTCCAAAAAAAACGGGTTTTTTGAAATCCCCACCATCCGGCGCGACCTTCAGATTGAAGAAGATTTGATTGAAGAGGTCGGCCGGATTTACGGTTATGAAAATATTAAAGCCAAACACCCGCTTGGTGAGCTGATTTTGCCGGAGGAAAACGAACTTTTGAATTTTCGCGAAAAAATAAGAACTTATTTTGCCGCCAACGGATTTAGCGAAGTTTACAATTATTCTTTAAGCGACCAATCCGAGTTGGGGTTTTTGCCGGCTGGTTTCCAAAACGTTTTATTGGAACTTAAAAATCCGCCCAAGCCCGAAAGCCGTTTTTTAAGGCCTTCGCTTTTGCCGCGGCTTTTTGCCAACGCGTCGTTCAATCTCCGCAATTTCAAAAACACCCGTCTGCCGACGAGGCAAGTCCAGATTTTTGAAATCGGCAACGTTTTTCATTCTTTTGACCGACAAGAAGAAAAATTGGCTTTTGTTATTGCCGGCGATTCGGCGGACAGGGCGTTTTTGGAAATCAAAGGCCTTGCTTCCGCGTTTTTTGAATCTTTAGGCCTGACGGATTTCTGGCTTGACACAGTTCCTTTTGAGAATCCGCCAGCCGGCGGACCGCCAGCCGGCGGACGGTCGGAAGTAGCGATGCTTAAAAAAATTTTTCATCCTTTTCGCGCGGCCGAGATAAAAATCGGAGATAAAACACTCGGCGTTTTAGGAGAGGTTAGTTCTGAAATTACAAATCCGTCAGCTGGCGGAGGAATAAAAACGGCGCTGGTCGCGGCCGAGTTGGATTTCAAAAATTTATTTGACTTGAGCAAACAAGAACGCGAGTTTAAATCGATTTCCCGTTATCCGGCCGTTATCAGGGATATCGCGGTTTTGGTTCCTTCGGAAGTCAGGATTTCCCAGGTCCTTGACCTGATGGAAGCGGCCGGCGGAGATTTTTTGGAAGATGTTGATTTGTTTGACGTTTACGAGGGCCGGGAAATTCCCGAAGGAAAAAAAAATCTCGCTTTCCGGCTCGTTTTTCAAAGTTACGAAAAAACCTTGACCGATAAAGAAGTGAAGGGATTCATGGAAAAAATTATTAGAGAAATTGAGAAAAATTCGGAATGGGAAATAAGAAAATGAAAACGAATAACAACGATTATCAAGCCAAAGATATTTATGTTTTGGAAGGGCTGGAACCGGTGCGTCGCCGTCCGGGAATGTACATCGGTTCAACCGGCGTTGACGGCCTGCATCATTTGATTTGGGAAGTGGTGGATAACTCGCTGGACGAAGCTATGGCCGGTTTTGCCAAAAATATTTCCGTTGTTCTTCTGCCTGATAATCAGGTTGAAGTAAAAGATGACGGCCGAGGCATTCCGGTTGACATTCATAAACAAACGAAGAAGTCGGCTTTGGAAACGGTAATGACCACTTTGCACGCCGGAGGAAAGTTCGGCGGCCAATCTTATAAAATTGCCGGCGGACTTCACGGCGTCGGCGTTTCGGTGGTTAACGCTCTGTCAAAATGGCTGAAAGCCGAAGTTTGCCGCGACAACGCCAGATGGGTTCAGGAGTACTCGAGAGGCAAGCCCAAAGCCAAGGTTAAAAAAAGCGGCGCTTGCCGAGATTCCGGCACGACCGTGATTTTTGAGCCGGACCCGGAAATTTTCGCTCCTGATAAAAAAACAGTGCCCGCTTTTGATTGGGAGCGCATTGTTGACCATCTGCGCCAGCAGGCCTATCTTATTGCCGGCGTCAGAATCGTCATTAAAGACCAAAGAGAAGAAGACGAAGTTGCCCATAAAATTTACACTTTGCGTTTTGACGGAGGCATTGCTTCTTATATTAAATATCTAAACAAGGATTTTAGCGCCAAGCACGAGAGCGTCTTTTACGGCGTTAAGGAAAGCAACGAACTTTTCGTGGAAGTGGCTTTGCAGTACACCGACGACCTTCAGTCGCGAGAATTAAGTTTTGCCAACAATATCTTTACTCCCGAAGGAGGAATGCATCTGACCGGTTTTCGGGCCGCTCTGACCCGCATTCTTAACGATTACGCCCGGAAAAACGGATTTTTGAAAGAGAATGAAGATAATCTTACCGGGGACGATGTGCACGAAGGATTGACGGCCATTATTTCCCTCAAACTAAGAGAGCCGCAATTTGAGGGTCAGACTAAAGCTAAGCTTGGCAATCCCGAAGCCCGTTCGGCCGTGGAAGCGGTTTTTGGCGAGACTTTCGGAACTTTTTTGGAAGAAAATCCGGCTGACGCCAGAGCTATTGTTGAAAAAGTTTTTCTGGCTTTAAAAGCCAGAAAAGCGGCTAGAGCGGCCAAAGAAACGGTTTTGAGAAAAGGCGCTTTGGAAGGCCTGACCTTGCCGGGCAAGCTGGCCGACTGTCAGACCCGTCGGGCCGAAGAGGCCGAACTCTTTATTGTTGAGGGGGACTCGGCCGGCGGCTCTTCCAAACAGGCCCGGGACAGAAGAACCCAAGCCATTCTTCCTTTGCGGGGGAAAATTTTAAATGTGGAACGTTCCCGGATTGACAAGATGCTCGCCAACAAAGAGATTAAATCCTTGATTATCGCTTTGGGCGCGGCCATTGCCGATGAATTCAATCTGGAAAAACTCCGCTATCATAAAATCATTATTATGACTGATGCCGATGTTGACGGCGCCCACATCAGAACGCTTCTTTTAACTTTGTTTTACAGGTATTTCAAGCCGGTGATTGAAAACGGCCATCTTTACATTGCCCAGCCGCCGCTTTACCGAATTCAGAAATCCCGGGAAGTTTTTTACGCTTATAACGACAGCGACAAAGAACGGATTTTGGCGGAAATGGCTATCCGAAAGCCCAACGAAACTAGGCTTTCGGATAGCCAAGTTAGTGAAGAAAGCGGCGAGGCAATCAAAGGAGTTTCCATTCAGCGCTACAAGGGTTTGGGCGAGATGAACCCGGGCCAGCTTTGGGAAACGGCCATGGACCCAAAAGTCCGAATCCTTAAGCAAGTGTTGGTTGAAGACGCGGCCGAAGCCAACAAAACTTTTGACATCCTGATGGGCGCGGAAGTGGCGCCTAGAAAGCTCTTCATCCAGACACATGCTAAGGCGGTGAAAAATTTAGACATATGAAAAGAATCTTATGGAAGATAATTTTAAAAGTGATAGTAAAAGTTTTACAAAATTTAAGACCGTTAATATAATTTTATCTTTATCTGCAGTTATTTGGACTATGGGATGGTCTTTTTATACATATAATAAATTCCTACCATTGAGCAAGGCAGATGTAATATTATCAGAATCAGATATAGTAATCATACAAAGTAATAGTTGCGGAGCACTTGAGACGAAAAGTTGCGATATAATTCAGCCAATTATTAGAAACGTAGGAAAAGCAATAGCAAAAAATATATCTTTTAAAGTTTATATATTTCCTATTGATAACAAAGTTGAATTTGTAAAAGATAATCCAACGGATAAAGTATTTGACGACAAAATTGTCAACAGCCTTTCTCCTCAAGAAGTTATAAGTTTTGGTATAATAGCTCTTCCGCATGAAGTGAAAGCTATAAAAAAAGAGAATGGCAAGCAAGTTGATTTTTCTACTATAGGGATAAAAAATATTTTGGTATTTTATTTAGAGTATGTAGATTCTATAGGTGAAAATATCGAAGAAAAGTACTTCTTTTTTAACTATATTACAGGGAGGAAGGGCGTGTCGTCGCTCGTAGGTAGTGATTTTCAAAATAACTATCTATTATTAGAGAAAAAGTTTGAATACTTTAATGACGAAAAACTACTAAGATTCTTAAAGGATACAAAGAGCAGAGTTAGTGTTATTTAAGTAGTTCGTTTTGATTTGACACGGCTCGTTGTTTTGAATAGAATTAAAATATGAACAGCAGGCAATTAAAAACTATTCCGGTACCCCAGAAACTTTTCGAGACCATGCTAGAAGCCTATCAAAAATGGGAAAAATTCAGTGATGAATTTGAGGATTATTTATTGGCTTCTGATAAGAAATTTATAGAAAAGATGCGAAAAGCCAGGAAAGAGCATTTAAACGGGGAAATTAGGGATTTACAAATTTTAAAGCAGGAATTGAGGTAAAACTTAATTCTTGTTTTTTATGTATCAGATAAAAACTACTCCTACTTTAAATTTTAGAACTCGCGTCAAAGCTGTCAAGAGTTTGGATAAGCATATGCACACCTGGTGTGCACATTGTAAGTAAAAAATTTGGACATATGAAAAGAATTTTTAATAAAGCCATTAGAATTCTTTTGGTTACCAACGGCCTGATTCTGATGGCTGGCGCGATGTTGGGTCCGATTTACGCTCTTTTTGTGAGAAAAATCGGCGGAGATTTGCTGGACGCCAGTTTGGCTTTCGGCGTTTTTATGGCAACCGCGGGCGTTATCACTTTAGTTTCGGGAAAATACAGCGACAAGCTTAAGGAAAGCGAGTTGGTTGTGGTCTGGGGATACATTATTATGGGAGTCGGTTTTTTTTCTTACATTTTGGTAAATTCCCTTTGGTCGCTTTTATTGGTTCAGGTTTTGATTGGTTTGGGAGAAGCGATATACAACCCCGCTTTTGACGCTTTATACTCTAAACATTTGGACGGCCATAAAGCCGGAAGAGAATGGGGAGTTTGGGAGGCAATGAATTTTTTTGTCGGAGCTTTGGGAGCGATTGCCGGCGGTTTTTTGGCCACGAAATTCGGCTTCAACGTGATGTTCGTTGCAATGGGCTTGCTTTGTTTCGCCAGCGCTATTTACATCTTCCGTCTGCCCCGCCGGGTTTTGTAAATTGTCAAAGCCAGGCGTTGACAATGACGGATAAATAATAAAGCCCGCGATCAGGAGGATCGCGGGCTTTTCTTTTTGCAGGAGTTGTAGGGGAGAATATTGCCGGCTATTATGTCTCTTGGGAATGTTTTTTGGGGGTTGAGAAAGGTTTCAACTTGTTGACAATTCGCCCGCATCTAATACAATGTGAATATAGCCCCGCGGGGCTTTTTTAAGAAGCGATTATGTTTGCAAAACTTATTTCTTATCTGAAAGATTCCAAAAACGAGCTTAAGCATGTTAACTGGCCCACCAGAAAACAGACGCTTAACTATACTTATCTGGTCATTGGAGTGTCTTTGGTCACGGCGGCTTTTTTGGGAGCTTTTGATTTTGTGTTCAGCAAATTATTGGATTTATTTATATTATGAGATTAATTGAAGCTCGCCTTCGTCCCGCCAAGCGGGACTTCGGCGAAGCGCTCATTTTTGTAATTATTCGCTAACGCTCATAAACAAAAATGGCGAAACAAACATCGGAATTCGGAAAAAATTGGTACGCGGTCCATACTTATGTCGGATACGAGGACGCGGTGGTGCGCAATTTAAAACAGCGCATCGAGTCTTTGGGTATGGAAGAAAAAATTTTCAATGTTATCGCGCCGGTGGAAAAAAAGATTAAAATTAAGAATGGCAAAAGGCAGACGGTGGAAGAAAGGATTTATCCGGGCTATGTTTTGGTGGAAATGGTGGTGACGGACGATTCTTGGTACGTGGTCAGAAACACGCCGCGGGTAACCGGCTTTGTCGGTTCCGGCACCACGCCCACCCCGCTTTCCAATAAAGAAGTGGAGGAGCTTTTTAAGAGGATGGGGGTAAAAGAGCCGAAATACAAATTGGACGTAGAAGTCGGCGATGTTGTCCGAATAATCGACGGACCGTTCAAAGAATTTGAAGGCAAGGTGGAAGAAGTGGATGAAGCCAAAGGCAAAATAAAAATTTTAGTTTCAATGTTCGGCCGGGAAACCCCGGTGGAACTGGATTCCTTACAGGTTAAAAAATTGTAATATGGCTAAACAAATTAAAACAATCATTAAACTTCAGATTCCGGCCCAAAAAGCCAATCCGGCTCCGCCCATTGGTCCGGCTTTGGGACAGCACGGCTTAAATATTGCGGAATTTTGCAGCAAGTTCAACGAGGCAACCAAAGATAAGGGTCAGGACATTATTCCGGTTGAAATCACGGTTTTTGAAGACCGGACATACGAATTCAAATTAAAAACTCCTCCGGCTTCCGACCTTTTGCGGAAGGCGGCTGGCGTGGAAAAGGGGTCGGGCAATCCGTTGACAAAGAAAGCGGGCCGAATCAGCCGAGCCAAACTGAAAGAAATCGCCGAACGCAAACTGGAAGATTTGAACACCGATGATGTTGGAAAAGCGATGAAAATTATAGAAGGCACGGCCAAATCAATGGGCATTGAAGTTGAGTAATAAGCAATAAGTAATGGGCAAGATAAGAATTTTGGCTTTATCGTTTCTGGGCTTGGGCATTTTTGTCGGTTATTTTAATTTGGCCTATTTTTTGTTTGGAAAAAATACTTTTAATAATTTTCCTTTTCAGCTTGGTTTGGATTTAAAAGGCGGGGCGCATTTGGTTTACCAAGCCGATACGTCGGTTTTAAAAGCGGGAGAAGTTGGCGATGCCATGGTCGGTTTAAGAGACGTGATTGAGCGAAGAATCAATATTTTCGGCATTGCGGAGCCAGTTGTCCAAATTGAAAAAAAGGGGGATGATAATCGCCTGATTGTTGAGCTGGCCGGAGTGAAAGATATCAATCAGGCGATTAAAATGATTGGCGAGACCCCTTTTTTGGAATTTCGCACCCAGCAAGAGATAGCAGAGGTTCAACCTCTGCCGCAGGCGCCACCCGAGGTTGAACCTCTACTTAATTTTGTCCCCACTTCTTTAACCGGCCGCTACTTAAAAAAAGCCAGTTTTGAATTTGACCAAACCGCTCTCCAATCAGCCGTTCTTTTGGAGTTTAATAACGAGGGTCAGGAAATTTTTGCCCAATTAACCAGAGAAAATATTGGCAAGCCCTTGGCGATTTTTTTAGACGGCCAGCCCATCAGCATTCCGGTTGTTCGGGAAGAGATCGCTTCCGGCCGGGCGCAAATTACCGGAGAATTTACTCTCAAAGAAGCGAAACTTCTGGTCGGCCGTCTTAATTCCGGCGCCTTGCCCGTGCCCATTCAAATTATTGCTCAAGAAACCGTCGGCGCTTCCTTGGGCAATGAGGCTTTGGAAAAAGGGGTGCGGGCCGGCATTTTTGGAATTATGACGGTGATTTTATTTTTGATTTTTTGGTATCGGCTGCCCGGATTTCTGGGGGCTTTGGCCTTGGGAATTTATATCGGTTTGGTTTTAATGATTTTCAGGTTATTGCCAATAACTTTGACAACCGCCGGAATCGCCGGTTTTATTTTGTCGGTTGGTATGGCGGTGGACGCCAATATTTTGATTTTTGAAAGATTTAAAGAAGAGCGGCGGGCCGGCAAAGGCCTTGAATCAAGCCTACGGGAAGGATTTTCCCGGGCCTGGTCGTCAATCAGAGATTCCAATGTTTCCAGTTTAATCACCTGCCTCATTCTTTATTGGTTCGGAACGAGTATTGTTCGGGGATTCGCTTTGACTTTGGCCATCGGAATTCTATTCAGTATGTTCTCGGCCATTACCATTACCAGAGTTTTTCTTCTGGCTTTCCGGCTTAAGGAAACCAATAAATTAGCCAGGTTTGTTTTCGGTTCCGGCTTTAAATATTAAAATATGAATTTCATTGGAAGAAGAAAAATTACTTATTTTATCTCCGGCAGTTTGGTGGGTTTAAGCGTCGTCGGACTTTTGCTTTGGGGCCTGAATTTGGGAATTGATTTTACCGGCGGCTCTTTGCTTGAAATCGGCTATTCGGAGAATCCGCCGAGTATTCAGGAAATCAAAGATGTTCTGGGAAAATATAATCTGGGCGAATTAAAAATTCAGCCGGCCGGTGACAGCGGATTTATTTTAAGATTTAAAAACATTGACGAAAAAACTCATCAGGAAATTTTAGCCGGCCTGACGGCCGAGAAAAATTCGCTGATTGAGAAGCGCTTTGTTTCCATCGGCCCGGTTATCGGTCAAGAGCTTAAACAGAAATCTCTTCTGGCTTTGATTCTGGTCGGTTTGATGATTGTCGCCTACATCGCTTTCGCTTTTCGCAAAGTTTCCAAACCGGTCTCTTCTTGGAAATACGGGGTGGCGGCGGTTTTGGCCTTGGCTCATGATGTTTTGATTCCGACCGGAGTTTTTTCTTTTTTGGGACATTTTTACGGTTTAGAGATTGATATTCTTTTTGTCACGGCTTTACTGACCATTCTCGGTTTTTCCGTGCATGACACGATTGTGGTTTTTGACCGGATTCGGGAAAATTTAAAAAAGAGAAAAGAAGACTCTTTTGAGAAAGCGGTTAACGTCAGCATTAATGAAACTTTAACCCGTTCGGTCATCACTTCCTTAACCGTGCTTTTTGTCCTTTTCGCCCTTTTCTTTTTGGGCAGTCAGTCAGTCAAATATTTCAGCTTGGCTTTGATTTTGGGGGTCAGCTTCGGCACTTATTCTTCAATTTTTCTGGCCAGCCCCTTGCTGGTCACTTGGCAAAAACTGGCCAGCCGGAAAAAAGCCTAGTTTAGTTAACATATGTTAACCATTGACACATAGGTTAACAAAAATTATACTTAAAAAATATGGATAAAGCTTTTTTTTCCACAAGCGAAGTGGCAAAAATATTAGGTGTTAGCCGGATTTCAGTATTTAAAAAAATCAAATCCGGCGAAATCAAAGCCAAAAAAATTGGTCGTAATTTTATTATTGAAAGAAAAGATTTAGCAGAAATACTTGAATCGGTTTTGCGCGAAGATAAAAAAAAAGAAATCGAACAAGTAGTAGCAAAGGCGGTTAAAGAATATGGTGAAACTTTTCGCCTTTTAGGTAAAGAATGAAACCGTTAACAATTGCTGAAATAGAATATGTGGCTCACGATTTAGCGCGAAAATTAATGGCTTGGGATGAATCAATCCCTGATTTTTGCACTCGTTATCCAAACATTCTTGAAAGATGTTTAGTGGCGCCTTTCCAAGCTTTCGGCGGGAAAACATTATACAAAGGATTAGTGGGGAAGACTTCCATTTTATTTTATTTGATGATAAAGAACCATCCTTTTCAGAATGGAAATAAAAGAGTGGCTGTTATGACCCTTCTTTGTTTTCTGCATAAAAACAAAAAATGGCTGAAAGTGGATGAAGTAGAACTTTATAATTTTGCTAGATGGGTGGCTGAAAGCAATCCTAAAGTAAAAGAGGCCACAGTAGAAGCCATAGAAAAATTCACAAAAACATATCTGGTAAATTTATGAGATAATTTATTATGGCGGGGTATAAAAAGTCGGTTTTAAGCCCGCATCGAAAAACCTGTTCGTCGCTTTTAAGGAAATCAGCAAAAGACAAGATGGTTTATATGGATAACTTACGAGAAAAGTTAGCAAAAAGAAAAAGCCCCCGGCGGGGACGGAACCCCGCAAGGGTCTTTTTCATGATGATATTTAATAATAGCAAATTAGCCAACCAAAGTCAACAGTTATCCACAAGAGGCAGACACGGAGAACAGTTCTCCGTTTTTAAATTATCAATGGGTATTGACGAGCGCCGTTGCTATCTGATATATTAGTTATCAACAGATTCTATTTGCCCTCAACAGCCAAAGGTGTTATAATTCAAGGGCTTTTTCATAATTCAACATTATTTATATAAAGCTTTATTAATTTAATAAACTTAAAAGACTCTTTATCCAAAAATTAAGGAGAAAGGGTTTGTTTGCGCTTTTATGGAAAAGAAATATTTTTCCGAGTACAAAACATCTCCGATGCCCTTGCCTAATTTGGTGGAAATCCAAACGGAGTCTTACGGAAGATTTTTAAAAGAAGGATTCCGGGCCTTGTTTGACGAGATTTCTCCCGTTAAAGATTATAACGAAACCGAATTTAATTTGGATTTTGTTGATTACAGCATTGATGAGCCGAAATGCGACGAATATTTTGCCAAGTCTCATAACTTGTCTTACGAAGCTCCCTTGAGGGTAAAAATTCGTTTAACCAATAAGCGCACCAAAGAAGTTAAAGAGCAGGAAATTTTTTTGGCCGATCTTCCTTTGATGACGGCTCACGGCACCTTTATTATAAACGGAGTGGAGCGGGTTTTTGTTTCTCAATTAAGCCGTTCTTTCGGCGTTTATTTCACCGCCAACATTTTAAGAGGAGAGAAATATTTCGGAGCTAAAATTATTCCCAGCCGCGGCGCCTGGCTGGAAATGGAAACCGATCTTGATAACGCCATCTATGTCAGGATTGACAGAAAAAGAAAAATTCCCGTTTCCGTTCTTCTGAAAGTTTTCGGTTTTTCAAAAAACAGCGAAATTGAAGAAGCTTTTAAGTTGGCCGATGTCGGTGAAAAACGCTACATCAAAAACACTTTGGAAAAAGATTCCACGGCCAATCCCGAGGAAGCTTATTTGGAAGTGTACAAATGTTTAAGACCGGGCGAGCCGGCCGCTCCGGACACGGCCAAGGAATTTATCGATGCTATGTTCGGCTCGGAGCGTTACGACCTTTCTCCGGTCGGTCGATATAAGTTTAATCGCCGGCTTGACCTTCCGATTGATAATATCAAAGAAGCTCCCAAGACTTTGTCTCGCGAGGATTTGACGGCGGTGATTTCCAATATCATAAATTTAAACAGCAATCCTTTGGCCGGGCCCGACGACATTGACCATTTGGGAAACAGACGTATCAGAACGGTGGGGGAATTGTTGGAGCAACGTCTTCGAGTGGGTTTGACCAGATTAAAGAGGATCGCTCAAGACAGAATGTCAACGCTTGACCCGGTCACCTTAACTTCGGCTCAGCTGGTGAACGCCAGGCCTTTTGCCGCGGTCCTCAAAGAATTTTTTATGACCAATCAGCTCTCCCAATTTATGAGCCAGCAGAACATTCTTTCCGAGCTTGAGCATTTGCGCCGTCTCTCGGCCATGGGCCCCGGCGGTTTAACCAGAGAAAGAGCGAAATTTGAAGTGCGCGATGTTCATCCTTCTTACTATGGCCGGATTTGTCCGATTGAAACGCCGGAAGGTCCTAACATCGGTCTGATTGTCTACGTCGCCAGCTACGCCAAAATCAACGAATTCGGCCTTTTGGAAACTCCTTACAGAAAAGTTAAGAACGGCAGAATCACCTCAGAGGTTGTTTATATGACCGCTTTTGAAGAGGCAAAACATAATATCGCTCATGCCGGAGCGGATTATGACGAAAAAACCGGCGAACTTTTTGAAGAAGAAATTGAAGCCAGAATTAAAGGCCGGCCCGGCCTTATCTCCAAAGAAGACATTGATTTTATTGATTTGGCCTCCAATCAAAGCTTAAGCATCGCTACCTCTTTAATTCCTTTTGTGGAGCATGACGACGCCAACCGGGCTTTAATGGGTTCGAATATGCAGCGTCAAGCTGTGCCTTGTTTAGTTCCGGAAGCGCCGCTAGTGGCCACCGGCATTGAAGAAAGAATAGCCGTTGATTCGGGCCGGCTGGTGCTCGCTTCGGAGCCGGGAACGGTCAGTTATGTCGATTCCAAAGAGCTCCGAATCCGAAATCAGAAAGGCAAGGAAAAAATTTATCCCTTGGTTAATTTTAAGAGAACAAATGAATACACTGTTGTTAATCAAAGGCCGATAGTGAATTTGGAGGATAAAATTTCCAAAAATCAGGTTTTAGCCGACACATCCTCTTCGGATAAGGGGCAGCTGGCTTTGGGCCAGAATATTTTAGTGGCTTTTCTTTCCTGGCATGGTTTAAATTTTGAAGACGCCATAATTGTTTCGGAACGGCTGGTCAGGGCGGACAAATTCACTTCGGTTCACATTGAAGATTTTACTTTGAAAGTGCGGGACACCAAATTAGGCCCGGAAGAAACCACCTGCGACATTTCCAATGTCAGCGAAGAAAAACTGCGCAATCTTGACGAAGAAGGCATCATTAGGATAGGAGCCGAGGTTGGAAGCAACGACATTTTAGTCGGCAAAGTAACTCCTAAAGGAGAAACGGAATTAACGCCGGAAGAGAGGCTTTTAAGGTCAATTTTCGGCGAGAAAGCCAAGGATGTTAAAGACACTTCTTTGCGTCTTCCTCACGGCAAAGAAGGCCGGGTTATCAGCGTGGAAATTTTTTCCCGCGAGCGCGGAGATAAATTGGACACGGGAGTAATAAAAGAAATCAGAGTGGAAATCGCCCAGTTGAGAAAAATCTCCGTAGGCGACAAATTGGCCGGCCGGCACGGCAACAAAGGAGTGGTGTCAAAGGTTTTGCCGATTGAGGATTTGCCTTGTTTGGAGGACGGCACGCCGGTTGATGTTATTCTTAATCCTCTGGGAGTGGCTTCCCGCATGAATATCGGCCAGATTTTGGAAACCCATCTGGGGTTGGCCGCCAAAGTACTGGATTATCAAGCCATTGTTCCCGCTTTCCAGGGTGCTACCGACGATGAAATAAAAACCGAGTTGGAAAGCGCCGGATTTCCCCGTTCCGGCAAGGTCCGTCTTTATGACGGCCGGACCGGCGAATTTTTTGAACAGCCGGTCACCATCGGTTATCTTTATATAATGAAATTGAGTCATATGGTGGAAGACAAAATTCATATGCGTTCTACCGGTCCGTATTCTTTGATTACCCAGCAGCCGTTGGGCGGCAAAGCCCAGGGCGGAGGCCAACGTTTCGGCGAAATGGAAGTGTGGGCCTTGGAAGGCTTTGGCGCGGCCCATACTCTTCAGGAGATGTTGACAATTAAATCCGACGATGTTTTGGGCCGGGCCGCGGCCTACGAAGCCATTGTCAGAAACGAAGATTTTAAAAGCCCTCATCTGCCAGCTTCTTTTTATGTTTTGGTAAATGAGCTTAAAGGTTTGGCCTTGGACGTGGAATTGAAGGAGATAGAAAAAGACGCCCGAGAGTTTAAAAAAAGAGAAATTTATGGATAGAAAAACCACCGATTTTCAATCAATCACGGTAAAACTCGCCTCGCCGGAAAAAATTCTTTCCTGGTCTTACGGCGAAGTCACCAAACCGGAAACCATCAACTACCGGACTCAAAGACCGGAGCGGGACGGGCTTTTTGACGAACGAATTTTCGGCCCTCAGAAAGACTACGAGTGCTACTGCGGAAAATATCGCAGAATAAGGTACAAAGGCGTGGTTTGCGAGAAATGCGGAGTGGAAGTGACCAGGTCAATCGTGCGCCGGGAAAGAATGGGGCATATCCAGTTGGCCTCGCCTGTTTCTCATATCTGGTTTTTGCGCGGCATTCCTTCCAAGATAGGTTTGATTCTTAATCTTTCCGTTTCCGATCTTGAAAAGGTCATTTATTTTGCCGGCTACATCGTAATCAAAGTGAACGAAAAGGCCAAAATGGAAATTTTCAAGCAATTGGAAAAAGAATACGGTTCAAAAATAAAAACCGCCGGCGTTCACGAAAAAGAAGTTTTAAAAGAAGCGAGAAATCAGGCCAAAAAAGAAGTGGAGGGATTAACTCTGTTTAAGGTTTTAAACGAAGTGGAGTACCACCGCCTAAGCTTGAAGTACGGAGAAATTTTTGAGGCCGGCATTGGGGCCGAAGCGCTTTACGAAATTTGTAAGGGCATAGATTTAAACGCGCTGGAAAGCGAAATCAATGCTGTCTTGCATCAGAAAATCAATCCTCAAGAGCGGATCAAAGCGCTTAAGAGATTGAATTTGATTCGTTCCTTGCTCCGCTCCGGGGTCAGACCGGAGTGGATGTTCCTGACGGTCATTCCGATTATTCCGCCGGATTTAAGACCGATGGTTCAATTGGATGGAGGCCGGCATGCCACCTCCGATGTTAATGACCTTTATCGTCGGGTGATTAACCGCAATAATCGTCTTAAAAAACTGACTGACCTGAAGGCGCCGGAAGTCATAATGCGCAATGAAAAAAGAATGCTTCAAGAGGCGATTGACGCCTTGATTGACAACGCCGTTAGAAAAAACCGCGCGGCCCTGACCAGCCAAGCCCAGCGCCGGCCCCTCCGTTCTTTGGCTGATTTGCTTAAAGGCAAACAAGGCAGATTCCGGCAGAATCTTTTGGGTAAAAGAGTGGATTATTCCGGCCGGTCGGTGATTGTTGTCGGTGCTCATCTTAAACTTCATCAATGCGGTCTGCCTAAACATATGGCCTTGGAGTTGTTTCGGCCTTTTGTTGTTTCTTTGCTGATTGATAAAGGATTGGCCCACAATATCCGGGGATCCAATCATCTTATTGATGAAGCCGGAGACGAGGTTTGGGCTATTTTGGAGGAAGTTATTAAAGACAAATACGTTTTGCTTAACCGCGCTCCCACTTTGCATCGGCTCGGCATCCAGGCCTTTCAGCCGCTTCTGATTGAAGGGACAGCCATCCAAGTTCATCCTTTGGTTTGTTCCGCTTTTAACGCCGACTTTGACGGCGACCAGATGGCCGTGCATCTTCCTTTGACCAAAGAAGCCCAGAACGAGGCGAAAAACATAATGGCTTCAAATTTAAATCTTTTAAAGCCGGGCACGGGCGAACCGATTGTTAATCCCAGCCAGGATATTATTTTGGGCTGTTATTGGCTGACTAAAATGATACAGGGAGTCAAAGGCGAGGGCCGGATTTTTTCTTCGCCCAACGAGGCCGTGCTGGCTCATGAATTCAATCAGGTGGATTTGCAGGCCAGGATTAAAGTTAAAAAAACTAATAATCCAAAATACAAAATTTTCAAAGACGACTTGATAGAAACAACTGTCGGCCGCTTGCTTTTTAACGGCGTTTTGCCGGGGGATTTTGAGTTTGTCAACGAAGAGCTGAAAAAAGGCGATTTAAACAGAATTGTTGAACGTTTAATCAGCCGCTATCAAGCCGAAACCCCGGCTATTTTGGATAAAATAAAAGATTTCGGATTCCGTTACGCCACTAAATCCGGCATCAGCTGGGGCATTGACGATGTGGTGGAGCCGAAAGCGAAGCCGGAGATTATTCGCCGGGCCGTTGAAGAGGCTTCAAAAATCCAAAAGTTGTACGACGACGGCCTTCTGAACAATAACGAACGTTATGAAAGAGTCGTTCAGATTTGGCGCGAGACTAAACAGAAAGTTGACGCTCTGGTGCAACATTCTCTTGACCCTCTCGGTTCCGTTCACAACATCGTTTCTTCCGCGGCCCGAGGTTCCTGGAATCAGATTAACCAGATCGCCGGTATGAAGGGGTCGGTTAGAAATCCGGCCGGCCAGATTATTGAGCTTCCGATTTTAAATAGCTACAAAGCCGGTCTGACCGTTTTGGAATATTTTATCTCCACTCACGGAGCGAGAAAGGGTTTGACCGACACCGCCTTAAAGACCGCGGCCGCCGGCTATCTTACCAGACGCTTGGTGGATGTGGCCCAGGATGTTATTGTCAGTGAAAAAGACTGCGGTGTATCCAAAGGATTCTTTGTCAGCCGTTCTCAAATTCAAGAATACGGCAAGAAGAGTTTTGCCCGGCGTTTGGTCGGCCGGACCCTGTCTAAAAACATTAAAGACAAAGAAGGGAATATTTTGTTCAAGAAAAATCATCTTTTAAATTTGGAAGACGCTGAAAAAATTGAAGCCGCCGGAATAGAAGAGGCGGAAATCCGTTCTCCTATCGCCTGCCAATCAACCTGGGGTGTTTGCCAGCTTTGCTACGGCTACGATTTGGGCAAAAATAAACTGGTTGAGTTGGGCCAGGCCGTCGGTATTGTGGCGGCCCAGGCCATAGGCGAGCCCGGCACCCAGCTGACAATGAGGACTTTCCATACCGGCGGCATTGCCACCGGCGGAGACATCACTTTGGGCCTGCCGCGGGTTGAAGAGATTTTTGAACTGCGCATCCCGCGCAATCTGGCTGTTTTAAGCAGCGTTGACGGAAAGGTGATTGATATTCAAGAAGGCAAACGCCGGGAAAAGATTATAAAAGTTGAATCCGAAGAAGGCGAAACTTTGACCTTTTCGGTTCCTTTTGGAAGAACTATTTTGGCGCAAAAAGGAGAAAAAGTTAAAAAAGGAGGCAGTCTTTCCGGCGGTTTTGCGGATTTAAAAGAGCTTTACGATTTGGCCGGAGAAAAGCCGGTTCAAGATTATATTTTAAAAGAAGTAAGCGCTATTTATACTTTTCAGGGTTCGCCTATCAATGAAAAACATATTGAAGTGATTATCAGACAGATGTTCAATCGTTTTAAAGTGACCGACCCGGGCGATACCAGCCTTAGTCCCGGTAAAGTTGTTGACCCTTTGACTCTGAAGGAAGAAAATCAAATCGCCCTAAATCAAAAACTCAAGGAAGCCAAAACGGTGCGCCTTTTGATGGGAATTTCCAAGGTGGCTTTGACCACTTCCAGTTTTCTTTCGGCTGCTTCTTTCCAAGACACGGCTCGAGTGTTAATAGCCGCCGCCTGCGAAGGCCGGGAGGATAAATTAAGGGGGCTGAAAGAAAACGTCATCATCGGCCGGCTGATTCCGGCCGGTACGGCTTGGTCCGGCAAGCCTTCTGAACAGTAAAATGATTGGACACTCGGTGTCTAATCATTGAAATGTCGGATTGAAATGTCGGAGCTCCGACCTCCGACATTTAAGAAATATAAAAGGTGCCAAGGGGAAATAATTTATGGTAAAATTAAATTATTATGGAAATAAGAATAATTAAAAAACCAATCAGCAAAGAAGAGTTAAAAGAATTGGCCAAAGAAGGATTTGGAGATGTTGTAAAAGCGGTGGTAGACGTAGAACAAGAAATTATGGCCGTGGGCGGAGAACTGCACGCCGATGAGGAGATTTTGCTTATGGATAAGGAAAATTCTAAACGGGAAAATACTTGGGGGGTTAATTTTTATCCTGATAAGTCTGAGAATGATTTTATTGAATTTGATTCAATGATTAATCTTAAGCCGGCTTTTGGCAATCGTTCGCGGGATGTGGAAAATTCCGAAATTAAAATAAAAATCAAAAAAATAGTTGAAAAATTAATTACTGATTAATATGATTTTCCAACATAAAGAATTATCCGCTGGCCGATGGCATAAACTTTCTTTGCTAGAGCAATTAGGAAATATCGGCAGCGAGGTATCAAGAGCTTCGCGTTGGAAAAGTAAGGACAAAGAATTATTTTGGGCGGCGGTGGAGCGGGCGCTGGAACTTTTTGATTTAACATTAAACGATTCTCGCTGGCGGGGAAGACGTTTGGAAATCGCGAGAGCCAGAGAAATATTCTGCGATGCTGTTTATGGCGGCGAACTTTACAAAAGTTCTCTCCAAGACTTAGTGCGCTATTTTGACCATTTTGCTTTTGCGGCCAGAGCCAGATTAGAAATATAAAAGTTGTCACGGGAGATTGAATGTAGGGATTAAACCCCTATCTTTATTTTAGAAAAAACAGGGGATGTGATATAATTGAGCTGATGTCAAAGAGAGCCAAAAAAGCCAAAAAAGACAAAGAAGAAAACAGAAAAAAACAAGAATCCAAGAACCGTTGGCACGACAATTTGAAGCCGGAAACGAAAAATTCCATTCTGGCGGTTTTTTCTTTTGCTTTGGGCTTGATTTTAACGCTCTCGGCTTTTGGCCGGGCCGGCGTTATAGGACGGGGCGTATTTAAGGCCTTGGAACTTTTTTTCGGCGCCGGATTTTTCCTTCTGCCGGTGGTATTTTTTTTAATCGGTTTTTCTTTATTTTTTTCTTGGAAAAAACCCATTTTTTTAAGCAATATAACCGGAGGAATTTTGTTTTTAATAAGTTCTCTGGGATTGGCCAGCGCCATTTTTGAAGAAAAAACCGGCGGCTATGTCGGTTTGGGCGCGGCCCGGGTTTTGGTCAGACTTTTTGATTTTTGGGTGTCAGCCATTATTCTCGCGGCGCTTTTTATAATTTCCATTATGGTAATGTTCAATGTCCATTTGCGTTTCGGATTTTTTTTGAAGCTGATGGAATTGATTAAGCGGAGAAGAAAAGAAAAAATCGCCAAATCTTTGGAAATTTCCGGCGCTCCTTTAATTGAATCACCCTTGGCTGAAGCGGAAAGCGGGGGAGAGCCGGTTGCTCAAAGCGAAGAAAAAAAAGTTTTTGAGGAAGAAGCGGCCGGACCGGAAAGTTCTATCAGAGAAGAAAAAAAAGGCGGATTTAAGTTCGGAGAAACATTGATCAAGAAATTGCCGCCTCTTAAATTTTTGGAAGGAGATCGGGGCAAGTCGTTTGCCGGAGACATTAAAGCCAGCGCTAATATTATTAAACGGACTCTCCAGACTTTCGGGATTGACGTGGAAATGGGCGAGATAAGCATCGGGCCATCGGTTACTCAGTACACCTTAAAGCCGGCCGAAGGCGTTAAGCTTTCGCGCATAACCGCTTTGCACGGCAATTTAGCTCTGGCTTTGGCCAGCCATCCCATCAGGATTGAAGCTCCTATTCCCGGCCGGTCGCTTATCGGCATAGAAGTGCCCAATCGCAATGTATCTTTGGTCGGTTTGAAAAATCTTCTGGCCTCGGAGCAATATGAAAAATCAAATCTTCCTCTGCTTCTGGCTTTGGGCCGCGATGTTTCCAATGAAATAATTTTTGCCAATTTGGCCAAGATGCCCCATCTTTTAATCGCCGGCAGCACCGGCACCGGCAAATCGGTTGCCATTCATTCCTTGATGATGAGTTTGATTTATCGCAACACTCCCGATAATCTCCGGTTTCTGCTTATTGACCCCAAAAGAGTGGAACTGACCGTTTATAACAATTTGCCTCATCTTTTGACGCCGGTGATTACCGACGCCAAAAAAGCGATTTCCGCTTTGAAATGGGTGGTCAGAGAAATGGATGTACGTTATGATATGCTTTCTGAAGCCGGCGTGCGCGACGTCGGCTCGTATCATAACGAAAGCGCTTTAAGATTGAAACAAAAAAAAGAAGGGCTTGGACCGATGCCTTTTATTATCGTTGTGATTGACGAGTTGGCCGACATAATGGCCACTTATCCCAAAGAATTGGAGTCGTTGATTGTGCGGCTGGCCCAGATGTCGCGGGCGGTGGGGATTCATATTATTCTTTCCACTCAGCGCCCGTCGGTTGAAGTTATCACCGGCCTTATCAAAGCCAATATCACGAGCCGCATCGCTTTTCAGGTGGCTTCCCAGATTGATTCTCGGACCATTCTTGACCGGGCCGGCGCGGACCGGCTTTTAGGGAACGGAGATATGCTTTATTTAGCAGGCGATTCCAGCAAAGCCAAACGGATTCAGGGCGCTTTTGTGTCGGAAAAAGAAGTCAAGGATGTTGCTCATTATTTAGCCAAGGCTTACGGAGAGTTTGATTTCAACGGCGCTTTTGACGCCGAAGTTCAGGAAAACATTTCTTCTCCCAATAACGTTAACGGATTCAGCCAATTGCTTTTAGAAGAGGAAAACGAGCCCGATGACGATCTTTATGGAGAAGCCAAAACATTGGCGGTTAAGTCCGGGAAAATCTCCGCTTCTTATCTTCAAAGAAAATTAAGAGTGGGCTATGCCAGAGCGGCCCGTTTGCTTGATCTTTTGGAAGAGCGGAAAGTGATTGGACCGGCCAACGGCTCAAAACCCAGAGAAGTTTATCTAAAACCCGAAGACGATGTTTAAAAAGAAAATGTCTTTGGGGCTAATGACGGCGTTGGCCATTGCCGGTTTGTCAACGGTTTATTTTATTTATCAGTTAAGAGGAGTGATTTTCGGGCCGTATCTCGCGGTTTCGAGCCCTTTTGACGGAGAGGTTTTGGAACAAAGTTATACGACGATAAAAGGGAAAGCCGGTCAAGCCAATTTTTTGTCGTTAAACGGAAGGAAAGTTTTTGTGGACCGCAATAATGAATTTTCTCACAGCTTGCTTTTGGCTTCTGGCTATAATATTATTGAATTAACCACTAAAGACAATTTCGGACGGGAGATTAAAATAAAAAAAGAAGTGATGTTAAAATAAAAAAGCCGAACATTTTTAATATGGCCGGAGCAAAAGATTCAAAAAGCCAAAAAGACCAAAAAGGCATTGAGGCCGCCATTAATGATTTGCGGATGCGTTTTGGCGAGGGCGCGATTATGAAGCTGGACGAGGTCAAGAAGGTTGATGTTGACGTTATTTCCACCGGCTCCTTAAGTTTGGATTTGGCTTTGGGAGCGGGCGGAGTGCCCAGGGGTCGGGTGATTGAAATTTTCGGACCGGAGTCTTCAGGTAAAACGACTTTGGCGCTTCATATCGTTGCCGAAGCCCAGAAAGGCGGCGGCCTTTGCGCTTTTGTTGACGCCGAACACGCTCTTGACCCGGAATACGCGAAAAAAATCGGCGTTAAAATTCAGGACCTTCTAATATCCCAGCCCGATACCGGCGAACAGGCCTTAGAAATTGTTGAGAGTTTAGTCAGGTCGGGCGGCATCGACGTGATTGTTATTGATTCAGTCGCCGCTTTGACTCCCAGAGCGGAAATAGAAGGAGAAATGGGTGCTTCGCATATGGGTCTCCAGGCTCGGCTGATGTCTCAAGCATTAAGAAAACTTACCGCCATCACCGCCAAGACAAAAACCGCGGTGATATTCATCAATCAGATTAGAATGAAAATCGGAGTGTTTTTCGGCAATCCTGAAACCACGACCGGAGGGATGGCTTTGAAATTTTATTCTTCCATCAGGATTGAAGTCAGGCGCGCCGCCCAAATCAAAAAAGGCGAAGACATTATAGGCAATCGGGTGAGGGCGAAAGTGGTTAAAAATAAAGTGGCCTCTCCCTTTAAAACCGCGGAATTTGACATTATGTATAACGAAGGAATTTCTTACGAAGGAGATGTTTTAAATCTGGGAGAAAAATTCGGGATTATAAAAAAATCCGGCGCTTCCTACGCTTACGATGCCATTAAATTGGGCCAGGGCTTTGAAAAGTCCAAAATATATCTCAAGGAAAATCCAAAATTAACAAAAGAGATCGCCTCTAAAATAAAAACAATTTAATTTAGTCGCCGACAAAAGGAAGCAGGGCTAAAATTCTGGCTCTTTTTATCGCTTTGGCTAGTTTTCTTTGATGTTTGGCGCAAACGCCGGTTTGTTTTTTGGGAATAATTTTTGCCTGAACATCCAAATACCGCCTTAGCAGTTCGGCGTTTTTGTTATCAATTTCTATGATGTTATTCGTGCAAAAGTAGCACTGTTTTTGTTCTATCATTTTTTACAAAATTTACCCGATAATCAAAACGGTATGTCTTCCGGGTTAACGTCTTCTTCTGGATATTCAATAACATCCAATTTTTCCTGTTTTTCTTTTTCTTGCGGTTGAGCCGTTTGGAATTGGGAATCTTGTCCAGGCCGGGAAAAGCGCGGTCCGAGCTGAAGCCGTTCGGCGATAATTTCCGTTTTGGTTTTTTTGGAACCGTCCTGGGCCTGCCAATTTCTTGTTTGAACTCGGCCCTCAATAAAAGTCATACTGCCCTTGGTTAAATACTGCTTGGCAATCTCGGCCAGCCGGCCGAAAAGCACCACATTATGAAACTGCGTGTCCTGTTGTTTTGTTCCTTGCTTGTCATTCCAGACGCGGTTGGTGGCCAGTCCGAAAGAAACCACCGGCTGGCCTGACGGCAGAGTTCTTAGTTCCGGGTCTCTGGTTAAGTTCCCTATTAAAAATATTTTGTTTAAGTTCATAATTTTTTATTTTTATGTTCCGAGTATTTCTTCCAATTTTTTGTCAATCTCTTCCGATTTGATAGTTTCCGGCTTAATGGCTTCCTCGGAAACAGCCGGTTTTTTAGCCAAAAGAGTTGTTTTTTGCGGTCTGGGTTTTATGATTTTTGATTCCGGTGGGACATTTTTAAAAATTTTGACCAATAATCTTATCATCAGGTTATTCTTGGACAACTCGCTTTTTATTTGTTTTAGATATTCGGGCGCGGCTGAAAATCTAACCCAGCCAAAATGGGCTTCTTCTGATTTTTTGACTGGATAGGCGAGCCGTTGACGTTTTGGTTTTGCTTCGCCGAGAATCAGGGCTTGATTTTTCGCGATTATTGATTTGATTTTTTCGTCTTCTTTTATCGCTTCTTCTTCCGTCAAGCCCCCGCTTAAAAAATAGCTCGCTTCGTATAATCGGTTGGTTTCTTTTCCCATAAACTTATTATAATCTTTTTGTTTATTTATTACAAGTATATAATTAAGTTAGGGGTTTAACCTCTAACCATGCCACAAATAAAACCACAATTTGTAGAAAATGAAATTTATCACATTTATAATCGCGGAGTAGAGAAGCGCGACATTTTTCTTAATGAGAATGATTACTTACGTTTTATTCAGGGTCTTTACGAGTTTAATGATGAAAACTCTGTTACTCTTCAGGCATGTCAAAAATTTAAAGAAAGGGGTTTAATCCCTATCTTTTCCAATATTGAAAAAATGCCTTTGGTTGAGGTTTTGGCTTTTTGCTTAATGCCCAACCACTATCATTTGTTGCTTCGCCAACTAGTTGAAAACGGCATACCACTTTTTATGCAAAAATTAGGAAGTGGATATGCTGGTTATTTTAATTTGGTATACAAGCGTGTCGGTTCCCTTTTTCAAGGCACTTACAAAGCCCGGCATATTAACAACGATGCTTATTATAAAATTATTTTGCTCTATATTCATTTAAATAGTCTTGAGTTCCTAGATTTTAACTGGAAAGAAGGAGGAATAGATAACTGGCCAAGAGCCCGGAAATTTCTTGAGCAATATAAATGGTCAAGCCATCTTGATTATTTAGGCAAAGAAAATTTTCCTAAACTCGTCAATACTAATTTTTTGTCTGAGGTTTTTGATTCGGTTGAAGATTACCAAAAATCATTAAAAGAGTTTAATCAAGGCAAGATAGAATCAATAAGCCACTTAATTCTTGAATAAAAGATAGGGGTTTAACCCCTATCTTTTTAAACTTCAATGACAACCGGCAGGACCATTGGCCGGCGCTCGGTTTTTTTGAAAAGAAATTTGCCGATTCGGTCTCTTAGATTGTCTTTAACATAGGTCCAGTTGATGGGGTGCATCTGGCCGGCGGTTTCTTCAACGATTTTTATAATCAGGCGTCTTGTTTCCCGCAGGAGCTCCTGCGATTCTCTAAGATAAACAAATCCCCGAGAGATAATGTCGGGCGAGCCCTTTACTTTGCCGGTTTGGCTGTCTATAACAGTGATGACCACGAAAATGCCGTCCTCGGACAGCATCTGGCGGTCTCTTAACACCACTTCTTTGACGTCGCCAATACCCAGGCCGTCCACCATCACATAATTGGCCGGCGCGTATTCTTTGGTCAGACGCATTTTTTTATCAAAAGCTTCGATGACCTGTCCGTTGTCGGCGATAAGAATGTTGTCGCTGGCAAATCCGTCTTCCATTGCCAACTTGGCGTGCATTTTCAGGAAAGAATGATTTCCTTCAATGGGAATAAGATATTTCGGCTTGGTCAGTTTAATCATTTCTTTCAAATCTTCTTGTTTGGCATGGCCGCCGGCGTGGATGTCAAGCATCCGGTAGTTGATAACCTCGGCTCCGTCGCGATAAAGTTTGTCGGTTAGATTCTGGACCGATCGTTCGTTGCCCGGTATTACCGATGAAGAGAAAATAACCGTGTCGCCCGGTTCAATCCGCAGATATTTATGCTCGCGGTTGACAATCCGCATCAACACCGCCTTGCCTTCGCCCTGGGCTCCGGTGGCCAGAATTATTATTTTTTCCGGAGGATATTTATGAATTTCTTGGATGGGAATGATGCTTTTCGGATTGTATTTTATGTATCCCAGGCGCCGGCCTATTTCTATGTTTGTTTTCATGGAGCGGCCGTCAATCACCAGTTTCTTTTTATGTTTTTCCGCCAGGGCGATAATTTGGTTCAGCCGTCCCAGAAGCGAAGCAAAAGTGCCGATAATCAACCGACCCTTGGCGTTTTTGATGATATCTTCCAATTCTTTTTTAATTTCTTTTTCGCTGAATTGATAACCCGGCTCTCGGGCGTTGGTGCTGTCCGACATCAAAGCCAGCACTCCTCTTTTGTCAAACTCCCTGATTTTTTCTATATCGGTTTTTCCGGAGATGTCGGATTTTAAATCAAGTTTGTAGTCGCCTGTATGGACAATAATGCCGAGGGGAGTTTTTATAATTATTCCCAAGGAGCCGGGAATATTATGGGAAACTCCGAAAAACTCAATATGAAATATTCCCAAATCCAGCTCGGAGTTATTGTTAACTATTTTTAGATTGAGATTTTGAACGGACTGTTTTTGAAAATCCTCCTGGCGTTTGGCAATGATGGCGCCGGTAATGTCCGTGCCGTAAATGGGAATGTTTTGTCCGAGTTGCGGTATCAGATGAGGAATGGCTCCGATATGGTCAAAGTGGGCATGAGTGATGATGATTCCGCGGATTTTATTTTTGCGCGGCAGAAGATAAGAAATGTTGGGAATGATGTAATCAATGCCGGGCATATTTTCTTCGGGAAACTGCAAGCCCATATCCACAATAATAATATCGCCGTTTCGGACGGAGCCGGGATTTTGATATTCAAAAATAACCATATTGCGTCCCACTTCTTCCATTCCTCCCAAGGGAATGATTCTCAGGCACTCTTTTTTAATGATTTTTGGCTGTGTTTTTCTTTGATAATTTTTTTGTTCCATAAATTTTAATATAGCGATTAAATTTAATCTTGCCCCCGACAGGATTTGAACCTGTATGGCCTTGCGGCCACTAGCTCCTGAAGCTAGCGCGTCTGCCAGTTCCGCCACGGGGGCAATCCTTTAATTTCTAACCTCCAACCTTTAACCTTTAATTTGATAGCAATTTTCAATGGTTAAAATATTTTGAAATTTTTCCGACCGATTCAAAAAGTCAAATTTTTCCGGGGTTTTAATAAACTCATAAAGCGGTTTTGACCAGCTGATTCCCAATTCCGGAATTTCTCTCGGTTTTAATTTTATCAATTCCGGCGCCTCTTTGTAATTGGGATTTTTTTCAAAAGCCATTTCTCCTTTTTCATTTTCTGTCAAGTAATAGCAAGCGCCTTGAAGATTTTTGTAGGGCTCATAGACGTTTTCCGTATCAAGACTTATAAAATTTGCCAAAACAAGTTCTTTATCTTTTTCCGGATTAATACTCGTTACGCCAAAACCGGACAAGATAATTATTTTTTCGTTTTCCAGCCCTTCTATTAAATAAACTTCGTTGATAACTTCTGGTTCGTTTTCATATTTTTGTATCAGCCACCACGCTTTGCCCGAAATCACCTCAAACACCTCCACCGCTTCAATGTTATTTTGGATTTGTCCGCCAGCTGGCGGATTGGGATTTTGGATTTTTCTGTGGTAGTGTCCGAAAGTTTTTGGCAGTTCTTGGCTTGTCCCGAGCTCCGTCGAGGGGCCCAGCCGGCCCGGATGGATTTTGGTTATATCATAGCGGATATTGTTGGTTTTGATAAGAGCTCTGTCTTCGGTTAAACCGGCCCCGCGATAGACTTCATATACTATTCTTTCCTGGCCCGACGTTAAAACGGGATTTTTCAGCACCGGCCTCAGAGCGCTTAAAGTTTTTGGTTCTGGTTTTATCCCTTGGGCAATCTCTTCCATATTTTTTTGGTTTTAACGTGCCATTGGTGGATTTGAGCGAATCTTTCCGAGGGCACGGTGATGTTTTCCGTTTCCATTCCTTTTAATGATTTGGGTATTAAATAAATGTAAGTCGGGGAATACAAAAAGATGGCCGGCTTGTCTTCGATAAGTTCTTTTTGAAAAGCCTGATATTTTAACTCTCGGGCTTTTGGGTTAAGAGTTGTCCGGGCTTCTTCCAGCAGCCGGTCAACGGTAATGTTGGCGTAAAGAGAGATATTCAGGCCCGGGTCGTTTCTTTGGGAAGAATGCCAGAAAGCAAAAGGGTCGGGGTCTCCTCCCACTATCAGACCGAAAAGAAGGGCGTCGTATTTTCTCGGCCGAATGACATTTTGGTTGAGGTTTCCGATTTCAAAAATCTGGACATCCGTTTTGACCCCGATTTTCTCCCAATTGGTTTTTAACATATTGGCGGCTTGCGCCAAATCAGGGGCGTTGGAAGTGGCTAAAGAAAATTTCAATTGGAGGGTTTCTTTTTTGTTTTTCTTTTCGTAAATTTTTTCTTCTTGGTTGTATTTCCAGCCGGCTTTTTCAAGTTTTTCTTTGGCACTCGTTTCTGACGCCGGCCTGTTTTTTAAATCAAAATCAAAATCAAAATAACCGAGAACTCCCGGCGGAATGGCCGAGGCCAGTCTTTCTCCAAAGCCGCCGAGCACTTCTTGAATAATCATATCTTTGTCGCTGGCTAGGTCCAACGCCTCTCTTACTTCTTGGTTGGCTAAAATGGGATTTTGGTTTTGGTTGAAAAAAACTCCGAACACCCAAGGCAATTTTAACGTTTTAACAATGCTGTTTTTTCTTTTTAAATCGCTTAAATTTTTTGGACTGGCGGCGGCCAGGCTGTCTATTTCCTTGTTCTTAAAGGCTTTTATCAGCGCTTCTTCCGAAGGATAGAATTTTAGAATTATTTTTTTCAGATGAGGTTTTCCCAGAGTGAATTTTTTGTTTCTCTCCAGAATATAGGCGGTGGTAATGTCGGAGGAATCTTTCTTCGTTTCTTTTATTTTAAAAGGTCCGGACCCTACCGGTTTTATGTTGAAAACATTTAAACTGAATTGTTCCGGCGGGATTTTTTCCCAGATGTGTTTGGGCAGGATGCCCAAAGCGGCGTTTTCCAGAAACGGAGCGTAAGGACGTTTTAACGAAAAAGAAATTTCTTTGTCGCTTATTTTCTGAATCTCTACTCCTTCCCAGCTGGCTTGTTTCGGGCTTTTGATTAAGCTGTTTTGGATTGTTTTAATGGTAAAGACGACGTCATCGCTTGTAATTGGTTTGTTGTCGTGCCAAACCGCCTCATCCCTGATTTTAAAAGCGTAGGAAAGGCCGTCTTCGGAAATTTTATAATCTTCGGCCAGATCGGGGATGAGATTGCCTTGGCCGTCTCGCCTTAATAATCCCGAGTAAATCAGGATTGTCAGGTCGCGGTCGGCGTCGGAAGTCGCCAGGGCAGGATTGATAAAACGGGGAGTGCCGATAATGCCTTCGCTAATTTCTCCTCCGTCGGCCGGCGCGTCGGCCAAAACCAAGGAAGCGGCCTGTTTTATAATTCCAGCCAAGCTTATCAAAAACACCGCCGCCAGAACAAGAAAAAATATTTTTTCTTTTTGGGGCAGAATCCGGATAAGATAACGAAGTTTTTTGTTGAGATTCAAATGAATAGCGCCTCGGCTTTATCTGGAGTAAAACTCCTACCAAAATAAATTTATAAAAGAAATAGCGAAAAAAAGACCGGCCAGCACAACGGTGCCGATAAATATTTTTTTCTCCAAACCTCGTCTCGTGTGATAAGCTTCTCCCTCGCCGCCGAAAACCGAGGAAAGGCCCGAGCCTCTTTGCTGCAGCAAAATCGCGGCAATAAGTAAAACCGCGACCACAATCTGAATAATCGGCAAAATACTAGTCATAAAGGTTATTTTTAGGATAGCATATTAATTTTTTAAAAACAAGTTCTTTAGCGTTTTAGAGTTAATCAGCGTTTTAGAGTTAATGTCTTGATTCGTCTTTTAACGCTATTTTTGTCAAGGCGGAAGAGCCAAAAGATTAAAACTGGCATTAAAACTGGCAATTGAATTGGCTAAAAAGCCAGACGTTACTTGCAAGAAAAAGTATCGTATATCGGAAAATGGCTAAAAATCTAATTTAATTTAGTAATAATTATAAAAGATTAGTAATGTTTAATAACTTATCAGAATGTCAGCTTTTTTAAATTCCAAATCCCAAACAATATCCAAATTCCAATGACCAAAATTCAAAACCGTTTATAATTTAGGATTTTGTGCTTGTGATTTATTTGTTATTTGTTGTTTGATGCTTGGAATTTAACCTCGGCGAGGTTATCCACAACTTTATTATTTTTCCCCTTATCTTAAGTTCCTTAAAAACTTTATAATTAAAGTAATAACTTTCATATCGGATACAATAAATGCCGGAGGAAAAAAATCAAAATTTAATTCCCATTTCAAAATTGGCTCATCTGACTCCTTACAGCGTGGAGTACTTAAGTTTACGCGCCCGGCAAGGAAAATTAAAAGCAATAAAAATTAATAATGTCTGGCATTCAACCACAGCCGATATAAAAAACTATTTAAAACAGCAATCAGGAATTCAAAAAGCCAAAACTCCGGAACTTAAAGAATTTTACAAACATTACGAATTTAATTCATTGGAGAAAATATCGGTTCGGCTGGTTTCGTTTTTTGAAAAAAGATTTTCAAGTAAAATTCCGGCTTTGCGAAAGCCTCAGGCTTTCGCAAAGCCGGCAAAGCAGGACATCTGGAATGAAATTTTGTTAGGCGAGTCTAAAAAGGTTCAACCTCGTGTTGCGCCTGCGGCAGAGGTTGAACCTTTAAAGAAAACACCGAGTGTTGGAAAGGCGGGCGCAAAACTCGCTTGGCAACTTAAGCCGATACTTGCCGGTTTGCTGGTTTCTTCTTTGGCTACTCTTTTAATTTTTACTCCGGCCGGCGCTTTTGCCAAAAAAGGTTTTTTTAAAGCCGGAATGGCTTTAAGAAATTCTTCGGAAATTTTATCGGATGCTTATGAAAAAACTTTTTTTGATGTTGGTGGCTCTTTTGCTGATGCCAGCTTATTTGTTGCGGGCGCCATTTCGGATTTAGCTGATTTAGCCGGCAGTATTGAATTGCCGAATTTGGCTAAATCAATCGGAAACGCCGCTTTTACTCTTGGTTCAATTTTTGACAAAGCCGAAGAAGGTTTAATTCAAGGACTGCAAAATACCGGCAAGGCATTTTCTTCTTTCGCGTCTTCAACAAAAGAAGCGATAAAAAACGGAGTGGCTTCTCTTTTTCCCGGGAAAGAAGAAGAAGGAGGAGAAAAGGAAATTGTTAAAATTGTTAAAAAAGAAATTGAACCGCCGGAACCAAAATTGTCGGAGGTCGGAGCTCCGACACTTGGCGATGAAACTAAGAAAGAATTGGAAGGTTTGCGCTCGGAACTTTCGCAATTAAGAGCAAGCGGCAGCGGTCTTTCGGTTTCTATTCCGGCCAAACTTGTTTCAAAAAATTTCATCACGGCTGACGATTTGACTTTTGCCATCGCTTCTTTCGCGAGCAAAGGAGATTTGGAAAATCAGCTCGGTAATTTGAATCAAAAAATTTTATCCCAGATTCAGGACTTGAAAAATCAATTGGTGGAAAAAACTCAAGCCAATTTCAACGCCGTCGCTCTCTCTCAAAAAATCAACACCTTAAGTTCGCCCACCATTTCCTCTCCGACAATTTCCGCGCCCACCATTTCCGGCCGGGCTTCCTTGGAAAGTTTGAGCGTCAGCAGCGATGTTTCCATTTCCGGCAACTTAACGGTCAGCGGCACCCAGACCTTCAGCGGCAATCAAGCCATTAACGGCAATCTAACCATCGGAGATGCCACTTCCACCGATATTCTTTATCTTAATTCAAAATTGGCCGGTTCAATTTTACCCACTTCCGATAATGCTTTGGATATTGGCGGAGCCGGACAAAGATTTCAAACCGGCTATTTTGGAACTTCCGTGGTGGTGGGCGGCGGCACTTCCACTTCTTCGGCCAATTCACTCTTGGCATCAGGCGCCTACACTCTTGATTCAGCCGGAGTTCTTTCCTTAAACACCACCAACAATCAAAACATTGTCACCGGCTCCGGCAAAGTCGGCCTCGGCACGACCAGTCCCTATTCTCTCTTATCTATTTCCAATTCAGCCAGCACAGCTGCCAACACTCCGCTATTTACAATCGCCTCAACCACCGCCGGCACAGCCACTTCAACTTTACTTACGGTTTTGGCTAGCGGCAAAGTCGGCATCGGGACGGAGGGCCCGGACGATATTCTCCACGTACAGAAGAACGATGCCGCCGGCTCGTTTATAAAGTTGGGCAATACTTTGGGTAGGGCGAAAATGATTACCGCCGCGCCGTCAGGCTCCGATTCGTTTTTCCAGGCGAACTATTCTGTCGGGAACTGGGCGTTCGGGAGTCATGGAGCGGATGAGAACAAGTTCAAGATCGCCAATGCCGCGGACTTCGACTCGGCCGTGCGGCTGACCGTCGACGGTTCCGGCAATGTCGGCATCGGCACAACCACGCCCAACTGGCTCTTGCAAACAGCTGGCACCAGACCTTTCTTTGCTTTGTCTGACACCGGCGCCAGCGCCAATCTCAAACACTGGACAATGTCATCTCAATCAGGAAACTTCTACATCGCCACCTCGTCTGACGCTCTGGCCACCTCCACTATCCCAGCTTTAATAATTGATTCCAACGGAAGGTTAGGAATAGCCACCACCTCTCCTTATGCCAAGCTTTCGGTTAATGGTTTGCTGGCCGCTTCCAATTTCAATGCTGATAGTTCTTCGGCTACTTCCACTTTCAGCGGAGGATTGACTATTGAAACTTCGGGATTTGTTTACGATTGGCAGACGAATAATGTCGGCATTGGGACGGCGAGTCCGGAAGGGATTTTAAATACATCTTACGCTGGAACGGACGGTTATAATTATTTTGATACTTTTTCAAGCTCGGCAAATTCATCGTCAAGAATTGTACTTAGGAAATCTGCAAGCAATACAAATGGGACAAAAGTTAGAACTGTTGATACGGACACCCTGGGACGAATTGTTTTTACGGGTGTGACTGCCACTCCCGCTTGGGCTGATGCTGGCGCAGTGATTAAAGCTGTTCAAAACGGCGCGACGAATGTATACGCCCCGACAAACCTGCTGCTTTACACCTACAGTGACTCGGCAGCCAATAACAACCAGCTAGTTTTGAACAGCAACGGCAACGTCGGCATCGGCACGACCACGCCCAACTGGCTTTTGCAGGAAGCAGGAACAAGGCCTTTCTTTGCTTTGTCTGATACTGGCGCCAGCGCCAATCTCAAACATTGGACAATGTCTTCTCAAGGAGGGAATTTCTATATGGCCACCTCCTCTGACGCTTTGGCAACAAGCACCATTCCAGCTCTAATGATTGACTCCAATGGCAATCTTGGCATCTCAACCACTTCACCGTACGCTAAACTCTCGGTTAATGGTTTGCTGGCCGCTTCCAATTTCAATGCTGATAGTTCTTCGGCTACTTCTACTTTCAGCGGAGGATTGACTGCCGGCAACAATGCCTCTTTTGTGGTCAATCAAGCCGCCAGTGCCAATGCTTTGACTATCAATTCTACCGGCAACGTCGGCATCGGGACGGCGGCGCCTGGCGAGTTACTTCATGTCAAGAATTCAGCAACCGATAGCACACCAGCTATTAAAATTGAAAATGATACTCTGGGTTATAGAATTCAGGTTAACGGGGGGGATAGTGACAAATTTCAAATTCTTGACACAACTGACTCCAATACATTTTTAGAGAGTCAGAGAAATGTTTCTTTAACACTTGGAATTGCTGGTCAAAATACAATTCTTAGAGGCAACGTCGGCATCGGGGAAGTGGCACCAGGGAGTAAACTTTCTGTCTCTGGCGGTGGAAGTTTTGGCGCTTCGTATGACACCACAGCGGCTCCGGCAAACGGATTAATAATAGAAGGCAACGTCGGCATCGGCACCACCACGCCCAACTGGCTTTTACAAACCGCCGGCACCAGACCTTTCTTTGCTTTGTCTGACACCGGCGCCAGCGCCAATCTCAAACATTGGACAATGTCATCTCAATCAGGCAATTTCTACATCGCCACCTCGTCTGACGCTTTAGCCACCTCCACCATTCCGGCTCTGATGATTGATTCCAACGGCAATCTTGGCATCTCAACAACCTCTCCTTATGCCAAGCTCTCGGTTAATGGTCTTTTAGCCGCAGCCAATTTCAATGCTGACAATGCTTCGGCTACTTCTACTTTGGCGGGCGGATTAACGGTTGGCGGCACATCATTGGTGGTTGATTATTCTTCCGGCAATGTCGGCATTGGGACAACGGGGCCGGGAGTAAAATTGGAAGTTTACGGTTCTTATGGCACTCCGTTGATAAATTTAAATGCCGCTGGGGCAAATCAGGCGCCATTTAGTTTAGGAATTGATACTACCGCCTCTAACTTTGGTTTAGGCATTTGGTATAACAGCTTACAGCAAGCTACTTTTGAAAACGGCGGTCTTGCGTTGGGAAGTTATTTTTCCAGTAATGTTCCTTCAAACAGCTTAATAGTCAGCGGCAATGTGGGCATCGGGACGACTTCGCCGATGTCGGTTTTGTCGGTGGTTGGAAATATTGCCGTAAGCGGCTGCGTTCAGGCCGCCACTTCTTCTTATAACATCACTCCGGAAAACAACTGCGCCGACATTGCCGAATATTATCCCAATTCCGAAGCAGTTGAACCCGGAGATATTGTTGCTTTAGACCCTGTTTCTTCTTTGAATATCAGAAAAGCAACTTCCAGCAATTTGGTCATTGGCATTGTCTCAACAAATCCGGCCGTGCTTTTTGAAGGCAGTATGAGTTTTTTCGGAGGCGCGCCTCCGCCAGCTGGCGGAGCCTATCCGGTCAATTCCAAAGCGCCTCTGGCCCTGGCCGGCCGGGTGCCGGTCAAAGTTAATCTGGAAGGAGGAGAGATTCAAGTTGGCGACCGGATTGCGGTTTCGTCAGCGCCCGGTATTGGTAAGAAAGCAACAAGTTCGGGAATGACCGTGGGCATTGCTTTGGAGAGTTTTGACGGCACTACGAGTTTGGTAACGCCTGGCGTTGACAAGATTTTAGTGTTCGTTAATTTGGGCTATAGCAAACTTGATTCGGCCATTGCCAATGGGGGCGTAATGTTGGACGGAGAAAGCGAGTCGGCTTTCTGGGGCATTGACGAATCATCCGGCCAGATTAAATTCATCAACGGACTTGACCTCAATGATTTCGGAATGATAAATGTTAAAGCCATTCGGGGCTCGGTTAACCCCGCCACAGGCGGGGCGAGCTGGAGCATTGATTCTCAAGGAAAACTTTTGGTTCAGGAAGTGGAAACCGAAAAATTGAAAGTCAGCTCAGAAGCCACTTTCGGTTCTCAAGAAAAAAGAATCGGCATCACTATTTACGACGAAGACACCGGACAACCTTATTGCATTAAAGTGAAAAACGGAGCGATGGTCAGTGCGGCCGGAGCGTGCGGAGCTGAAACTAATGCTTCAGAAATAACAAATAACAATTCCCAAATCACAAACAATGAGCAAGTAACCAATGATCAAAACACAGAGCCCGGTGGAGAAACATCAAGTGTTGAGGAGCCGGTTATGGAGCCAGCCGCCTCTGATGGAGAACCAGAAGTGAGCCTAGTCCCAGAGGAGCCGACCGCCAGCACAACACCGGGAGCATAATGCTAATTTTGAATTTCCAATTATGCAATTTTTTTATATCATCATCGGAATTTTAGCGGGAGTGTTTGTTTTTTGGCTTTTGGCCGGCCGCAAAAAAAAAGACGACTCTAAAGAAGACAGGTCTTTTTTAATGCTGCAAAATCAAATTTCCGATATCAATAAAACTTTGGATGCCAAATTAAGCGAGTATCTCAAGTCCAGCCAGGGCGATTCCCAGATGATGCATAAACACATAGGTTCTTTTACCGAATCAATCACCAAAATGCAGGGCAATCTGGAAAAAGTTTTTGAATCGGTGAAAAGCTCTACTGAAAAAATGTCTTCGTTTCAGGATATTTTCAAAACTCCGAAATTAAGAGGCGAGTGGGGCGAGTCTTCCCTGAAATATCTTTTGGATCAGACTTATCCGGTTCAAAGAATTTTAAAACAGCATCATTTTCGAAATGGCGAGGCCGTTGATTTTGCCATTCGTCTGCCCAACGATTTGATTTTGCCGATTGATTCAAAATTTCCTTCAGACGTTTACTCCGCCTATGTGGAAGAGGAGAATGAAAATATCAAAACCCAAAAAAAAGCGGTTTTTCTGCGGCGGGTCAAAGAGGAGATTGACGCTATTTCTTCCAAATATATCAGGCCAGAAGAGGGAACAACCGATTTCGCTCTTTTGTATGTGCCGGCCGAAAAAATTTTTTATGATTTGATGTTTGATTTGAAAGAAGCCGAGCTTAACGAGTATAGCCAAAAAAAGAAAGTGATAATAACTTCGCCCAACACTCTTTATTTGACTTTGTCTGTGGTGGAGCACTGGTTTCGGGATATGACCGTGGCCAAAGAAACCCAGGAGATAATCAAAAGATTGAACACCATTTTGATTGACGGCCAAAAACTTTCGGAAAGTTTTAGCCGGCTTGGAAAACACATTGATAATGTCAAAAGTTCCTATGATGATTCGGGCAAGCGGCTTGAGCTTTTGTCGGGCCGGGTTAAAAAAGTCATTGCCATCGGCGATGGAAAGTCGGGGGAGACAGAATAAGGTAGGCTTTCGCATAGCCAACTTTTAGCCAACTATTAACACAAAAATGCAAGGAGATTTTTTTCATATCTTGACTAGAGGAGTAGAAAAAAGAAAAATATTTTTGGATAAAAAAGATTATTTGCGTTTTGTTCACAATCTTTATGATTTTAATAATATTAATTATGCTCCTCCTTATTATAAGCGTCGTAAGTTGGCTATGCGAAAGCCAACTCAACCAGTTCTAAGAAAAAATAAAGAAAAGAAAGAAATTGTTGAGGTATTGTGTTGGGCGTTAATGCCGAATCATCCCCATATTTTTCTACAGGAAAAAATAGACGGCGGAGCAAGTGTGTTTTCAAAGAAAATAACAAGCGGCCATACCCAATATTTTAATATTCGTAATAAGAGAATCGGAGTGCTATTTCAAGGAAGATCAAAAATAATTTTAGTAAAACATGACGCCCATTTTTTACATCTTCCTTTTTATATTCTTTCTAATCCTTTAGATTTATTTCAGCCGGATTGGCGGGAAAAGGGTATTAAAAACCTTAAAAAAGCTTTTGAATTTTTAGAAAATTATCAATGGTCAGCCCTGCTTGATTTAATCGGCAAAGAAAATTTCCCAGAAGTTATAAATAAAAATCTTTTTTATGAATTATTTGACACTAATGAAAAACAATTTAAGAAGGATTTTATAGAATGGCTTAAGAATTATGACGGAGAGTTTAATTTTGAAGATTTTGATATAAGGTAGGCTATGCGAAAGCCAACTCAAATTTCAACTTTCAATTAGTGTTGCAGGAAATTTATTTTTTTGCTAAAGTGTTTTTATATGATTTTAGCAGTCATTGAAACTGGCGGAAAGCAGTATTTGATAAAGCCGGGCGATAAACTTAAAGTTGAAAAATTAGTTCCGGGGAAAACCCGCCTGACCGTCGGGCAGGTTTTTAATTTTGACAAAGTTTTGCTGGTTGTGAAAGATGATAAAATAAACATCGGGAATCCTTACATCAAAAACGTCAAAATCAAAGCCGAGTATTTGAGAGAAGGCAGAGCTAAAAAAATCATTGTCAGGAAATACAAATCAAAAACGCGCTATCGCAAAACTCAAGGCCATCGCCAGCCCTTTAGCGAAGTGTTGATTAAAGACTTCTAATCCGCCAGCTGGCGGATTATTTTCTGTTCTCAAGGGCGTTTTTAATGGTGCTGGAATCGGAGTATTCCAGCTCGGTGCCGGTGGAAAGTCCCCGGCCGAGCCGGCTGATTTTCAATCCGCTGTTTTTTAACGGCTCCAGTATCCGTTCCAGATAAACCGCCGTGGTCTCTCCTTCGCCGGTGGCGCTGGTGGCTAAAATTACTTCTTTAATCTCGCCGATACTTTTTTTCACATAATTATATAGTGTTTCAAACCTTTTTTTGGCTTCTGGAATTTCGTTTAAGTCCTTGATGGTTGTTCCTAAAATATAGTATCGGCCTTTATAAGCGCCCGATTTTTCAATATTTTCCAAATCAATGTCTTTTTCAACCACTAAAAGCAAAGAACTTTCGCGATTGGGATGGCGGCAGATTTTACATCGTCCTTCTCCGTCGTCCGTTGCAAAATGATAGCCGCATTCTGGGCATTGCCTGACTGTTTTTTGCAGCTCTAGGATTTGCTCGCTTAAATTTCTGATTTCCCGCTCGCCTTCTTTAATAAGATAATCAACAAAACGCCGGGCCTGCCTTGGCCCGATGCCGGGAAATTTTTGAAATGATTCCGCTAATTTTTGAAGGATATTCATTCTTTGGCAATGTCGGTGAAGGAAACTTTTTCCGGATTAAAGTAAAGCTCAATTTTTCCGGTGGGGCCGTTGCGATGTTTTTCAATCAAAATTTCGGCGACATTTTGTCGTTCGCTGTTTTCCCGATATTTGTCTTCGCGGTAGATAAAAGCGACCACATCCGCGTCTTGTTCAATGGAGCCGGAATCTCTTAAGTCAGAAAGCCGAGGCACCGGCGGGTGGCGTTGTTCCACCGCCCGGGAAAGCTGGGAAATGGCCAGGACCGGCACGTTTAATTCTTTTGCCAAAGCTTTAAGCGACCTTGAAATTTCGGTTATTTGCTGAACCATGCTGTCGGTTTCGCGCCTGGGCATCATCAATTGAAGATAATCAACAATTAAAAGGCCCAATCCGTGTTCGGCCTGGAGTCGGCGGGCCATTGCCCGCATTTGAAGAATATTGCTTGAGGCCTCGTCGTCAATAAAAATCGGAGCGTTGGAAAGTTTTTCCATAGCGTCTCTGATTCGCAAAAAATCATCTCCTTTGGTAGAAAGCCGGCCGGTGCGAAGCTTCCAAAGGTCCACAAAAGCCGTGCTGGCGATGAACCTGTCAATCAGTTGCTGGGTTGACATTTCCAAGCTGAAGATTCCCACTGGTATGTTATAGTTGCAGGCGGCGTTTCTGGCAATATCCAAAGCCAGGGAAGTTTTGCCTAGGGAGGGACGAGCCGCCAGGATTATCAAATCTGATTTTTGAAGGCCGGCCAAGATATGGTCAAGAGCGGCAAAGCCGGTGGGAATGCCCCGCAGTTGGTCGGATGATTTAAGGGAGTCAATTCTTTCCCAAGCCTCTTCCAAGGCGTATTTTACTTTAATAAATCGCTGTTTTAGAGATTTGGTTGAGATGCCGAAAATCGTTTTCTCGGACCTATCAATGACGTCTTCTATATTTTGCTCCTCTTGGTAGCCCAATTCTTGAATTTGATTGGAAGCTTCAATCAGTCGCCGGCGCAGGCTTTTTTGTCTGACTATTTCCGCGTAGTGCCCGATATTGGAGGCCGTCGGGACGGAATTGACAAGTTGGGCCAGATAAGCATGGCCATCAACATCATCCAGCTGGCCTTTTTCTTTAAGCCGGGCCGAAACCGAAAGAATATCAATGGGCTCGTTTTTTTTAAAAAGTTCAAACATCGCTTCGTAGATAATCTGGTGGGTTCGGCGGTAAAAATCTTCCGGCGTCAAGACGTCCGCCGTTTGAAGTACCGCGTTTTTATCAAGCATTAAAGAGCCAAGCACCGACATCTCGGCTTCCAGATTCTGGGGAGGCATCCTGACGGCCGTGCCAAGTGAAGTAAATTCTCTTTCGGCCCCCATTTTTGATTGAGAAGTTTTGTTAGCCATGTTTAATTTTTGTTCCTTTTTCCGTGTCCTCAATTTTCCATCCTTTTTGCTGAATTTTTTGTCTTATTCCATCCGCTTCTTGCCATTTTTTCTCCCGGCGCAGTTTTTCTCTTTCTTTGATAAGTTTGAGAATTGAGGCCGGCGCTTTTTTCGGCCTAATCTTATTTAAGCCGAGCCCTAAGACTTCGTCAAACTTAAAAATCAGCTTCTGTTTATTACCGGTGGATAAGTTTTTGTCTTTTAAAACTTGCCAAAGAATAGCCAGGGCTTTCGGGGCGTTAAGATCGTTGTTAAGAGCCGTTAAAAATCGTTTCTCGTCAAAGATAGAGGTTAGTTTGTCGGAGCTCCGACCTCCGACATCGGAGGTCGGAGCTCCGACAAATTGCCTTAAATTTCTCAAGGCGTTTTGGCCGGCTTCTAACGACTCCCAGGTGAAATTCAGTTTTTTGCGGTAATGGCTGGTTAAAACCAAATAACGGAAAGCCAAGGGGTCAAAACCATTTTTTTCAAGGTTTTTTAAGGTGAGAAAATTTTTTAAAGATTTTGCCATTTTTTGGTTATTAACCAGAAGATGTTCTCCTTCCAGCCAGAAATTGACTATTTTTTTTCCGGTGGCGGCTTCGGACTGGGCGATTTCGTTTTCATGATGGGGAAAAAGCAGGTCAATGGCGCCGGCGTGAATGTCAAAGCTTTCGCCCAGATACTTCATACTCATAGCCGAGCATTCAATATGCCAGCCGGGACGACCCGGACCAAAAGGCGAATCCCAAAAAGGTTCACTCGGCTTTGCTTTTTTCCACAAAACAAAATCCCTCGCTTCTTCTTTTTCGTACTCGTCGGCGCTAATTGTCGGAGCTCCGACCTCCGACATCGGAGGTCGGAGCTCCGACAAACCGGAGAGTTTTCCGTAATTTTTGAATTTAGAAATTTTGAAATAAATTGAGCCGTCCTCGGCTTGATAGGCAAACTCTTTTTTTAAAAGAACGGCGATAAGTTTTATTATTTCTTTGATGTGCTCGGTGGCTTTGGGATAAACCTCGGTTTTTTCAATGTTTAGTTTTTTTAAATCTTCAAAGAAAAGTTTTGTATAGGGCTCGGTGATTTGTTGTAAAGTTTTTTTCTCCAGCCGCATTTTTTTGATGATTTTGTCTTCTACGTCTGTGATGTTCATCACTTGTTTTACTTTAAAGCCGTTGGCTTTGAGGGTCCGCCGCAAAACATCTTCAAAAATGTAAGTGCGGAGATTGCCGAGATGGGCGGAATCATAAACCGTGGGCCCGCAAGTATATAAATCAACAAAACCCTTTTTCAGGGGTTTAAAAATTTCTTTCTTTTTGGTCAGATAGTTATATAGTTTTAAATCCATTTCTTTTTCTTGAAAACAAAAAGCATGGCCAACGTGGTGCTTACCATAATGGCGATAATCAGCCAAAAATCTCCTTTTTTCCCGACAAAAGGAAGATAGCGGGTATTCATTCCGAAAATGCTGGAAAAAAGCATCAAAGGGAAAGTAAGAAAAGCCATAATGGTCAGATTTTTGATGACTTCGTTGGTTTTGGTGGAAAGCAGAGATTCATTGGTGGCGTATAAAGTATCAACAACTTCTTTATGGTTTTCAATCAGATATCTGACTTTAAAATGTTCGCCGATAAGGTCGTTTAGATAAGGCGTGAATTTTTTGCCGAAGATTTTTTCCGTTTGGTCCTGGCTCATCGACCTTAAAACCATTTCGTGCGGTTTGATTATCCGGTTGAAATCCAGAATGTCGCGTTTGATGAAAGATATTTGCCTGACCGTTTCTTTTTCTTCGTTTTTAAAAATATTTTCTTCAATTTTTTCTATTTTGGCTTGGATATGGTCTGTTTCTCTTAAAGAAAATCCGTAGAGCTGTTTAAGAATGAAAAACAAAGCCAGCCAGCCGGTTTCTCCCAGACATTTTTCCTTAAAGGAACTGTCGGCTTGGACTATTTTGAAAAATTCGTCCAGCGGCACAACGGCGTCGTAACTGGCGGTAATGATAAAATTTTTTCCCAGCACAAAATCAATTTCTTTTGAGACGCTGGTGCGTTTTTTTATGTTATAGACCGGAAAATGGAGGATGAGATAGACAAGATTTTCGTAAAAATCGGCCTTGGGCCTGATAGTCGGCTGGGACAATTCTTCCGCCACCAAGATATGGAGGCCGTATTTTTTCTGCAATTGGGCGATTTCTTCTTTGGTCGGTGATTCGGCGTTGACCCAGACGACTTTTCTTGTTTTTATTTCCGATAGCATTAAGAGCATTATATCATAAAGAATTGAGATTTGACCAACGGGAAGAAATTTGCGATTATAGAAAAGTATGTTCGGCAAAAAAAGATTTTGGTTTATTTTTCCCCTCGTTCTTGTTTCATCGGGGATTTTTATTTCCGGCGCTTATTTCGGCTATTCTCAAAGGCCGGCAGTGGAAAAAGTCAAAATTCTTTTTAATAAAGAAACCCAGAAGCCGGCCGAGGTTGATTTTTCGCCTTTTTGGCAGGCTTGGAATTTGCTTGAGGAAAAATATGTTGATAAAGAAGAACTGAATTCCCAAGAAATGCTTTGGGGTGCGATTTCCGGACTGGCCGGTTCGCTTAAAGACCCCTACACGGTTTTTTTTCCGCCCGAGGAGAAAAAAATATTTGAAAGCGAAGTTAAAGGCAATTTTGAAGGAGTGGGAATGGAAATCGGGATGAGAAATAATGCTCTGACAGTTATCGCTCCTTTGAAAAACACGCCCGCCTACCGGGCCGGCCTCAAAGCCGGAGACAAGATACTGAAAATCAATGACACTTTAACCTCTAATCTGACGGTTGAAGAAGCTATTCGCTTGATTCGGGGACCCAAAGGAACGGAAGTCAAGCTTTTAATTTCCCGAGAAGATGAGAAAGAGCCAATGGAAATCGCGGTAATAAGAGAAGTTATCAATATCCCAACTTTGGAAACGGAAATAAAACCCGGCAATATATTTGTTATCAAACTTTATAATTTTTCGGAAAATTCCCCGCTTGTTTTCAGAAATGCCCTAAGAGAAATGATTGAAAGCAAAAGCGATAAACTAGTGATTGATCTTCGCAATAACCCCGGCGGTTATCTTGAGGCGGCGGTGGATATGGCCAGCTGGTTTTTGCCGATGGGCAAGGTGGTGGCCAGGGAAAAATTCGCCAGCGGCGAGGAAGAGTTTTACCGGAGCCGGGGTTATGATGTGTTTGGCGACAATTTTCGGATGGCGATTTTAATTAATCAGGGCAGCGCCTCGGCTTCGGAGATTTTGGCTGGCGCCTTGAAAGAGTACGGCCGGGCGGTTTTGGTTGGCGAGAAAACTTTTGGCAAGGGCTCGGTGCAGGAGCTGGTGCCGGTTACCGACAGCACTTCTTTGAAAATAACCATTGCCAGCTGGCTGACGCCCAATGGCCAATCAATTTCCAAAGAAGGTTTGGAGCCGGATTTTGAAGTTAAGTTTTCCAAAGAAGACAGCGAGGCCGGTCGCGACCCCCAGATGGAAAAAGCCACTCAATTTTTACTAGATTAAATCCAGTCCATAACTTATGAAAGTAATTTTATTGCAAGACGTTCCCAAAGTGGGGAAGAAATACGAAATTAAAAATGTCAAAGACGGGTTTGCCCGCAATTTTCTTCTACTTAAAAATCTTGCCAAGATAGCCGAGGCAGGAACTTTAAAAGAAATAGAAGCTGCAAAACAAAAAGAAGCGCGCGAGAAAGAAAGGCGGACAGAGTCTTTAGTGGCAACAATGTCCGATTTGGAAGGAAAAGAGATTGTTTATGAAGTTAAGGCCGGCGACAAAGGCCAACTTTTTGACAAGATTGACGCCAAAGACATAAAGAATGTTTTAAAGAAAGAAACCGGCCAAGCGCTTCCGGAGAAGTTTATTAAATTGGGAGAAGCGATAAAAAAAATCGGCCGGTATGAAATTATTCTTGAGGCCGATGACCGGGAGGTGAAGTTCGGATTGAATGTTAAGAAGGCCTCGCCTGAAGGTCTACGGCCGAAGGAACAACATTGACAATTTTGGCTTTCCTGCGGGAACCGTTGAATTTTGTTTTTCTTTTTTCGGTGAATTTAACCGCGCCTTCCTTGAGGGCGAAAAGAGTGTGGTCGCGTCCGGTTTTGACGTTGAGGCCGGCGATGAATTTTGTTCCGCGTTGACGCACCAAAATAGAGCCGGGCTTGGCCGCCTGGCCGTCGTGAATTTTAATTCCCAGATATTTTGGTCTGCCCGAAGGTTTGTTTTTTACCGTGCCCCCGGCTTTTTTATGCGCCATTTTTTACAAAATTTTAATTTTGGCTAAAAAATGAGCATCCCGCCGAAGTTCCGTTCAACGGAACGAAAGCGGACGCCATTAAAACAATGCTAGCAAAACTCAAAGAAAAAATCAAATCCTACGAAAACGATATCATAACCGCGTCGGTCATCATTCTGGTCGGTTTAATCAGTTTTGGCCTGGGCCGGCTTTCGGTTTTGCTGGGAAAGAAAGAACCTATCAGGATTGAAACCGCGCCGGCCGCGGTGTCGGAGGTCGGAGCTCCGACTTTCGGAGCTCCGACCTCCGACAAATACGTGGCCAGCCAACAAGGAGCAAAATATCATTTTCCCTGGTGTCCGGGCGCCCAAAGCATCAAAGAAGAAAACAAAATCTGGTTTTCTTCCAAAGAGGAAGCAGAAAAAGCCGGATATAAGCCGGCCGCAAACTGCAAGGGGTTGTAAAAACAAAAGCGATGTCGGATAATAAAATTATGGATTGGTATTCTGTTTTAGTCAGCGGGCACATCATCGGCACGGCCTTGGGCGTGGGCGGAGCCACCATCAGCGATTATTTATTTTTCAAAAGCGTCAAAGACGGAAAAATTACGGCCGGGGAATTTAGTTTTTTAAAAGCGGTTTCCAAAGTGCTTTGGCTGGGGTTTTTGATTTTGGTTTTTTCCGGCCTCGGCCTTTTATTTCTTTGGCGCCTAAACGCCGGCGCCGGGGAATTGGTTTTCAGCTCTAAATTTCTGGCCAAAATGACCGTCGTCTCGATTATCTTTTTTAACGGACTTTTGATGCACTGGAAAGTTTTCCCTCTGTTTGAGGCCGGTTTGAACAAACCTCTTAACTCGGAAGGATTTTCCAAAAAAATTCCTCTGGTTTATTCCACCGGCGTGATTTCCATTGTTTCCTGGTATTCGGCCATGCTTTTGGGCAGTTGGCGGGAGATGCGATTTTCTTATCCGGTTATTATGATTTTTTATGTTTTTTTGATTTTAGCCGGTTTGGTCATGGCTCGTTTTGTCGTTAGAAAAATAATATTTAAAAAATGACTCCTTTGTTTCAAAATTTTCTACTCGGGCATATTCTTTTCGGACTTTTGGCAACGGTTTCTTCGGTGATGGTTTTTTTGGGATTGGTTAAGAATGCCGGCTTTCAGAAAATCAGAATTAATTCTCTGGTCGGCGTTCTGGGATTTTTTATTTCCTGGATTTTAGGCGGTTATTATTATGTGAATTTCTACGGTCAACAGGTCAAGCCGGCGATTAAAAGCGGAAATTATCCTTGGGCGCACGGCATTTTTATGGAAACCAAAGAGCACATTTTTCTCTTTTTGCCTTTTTTAAGTTTGGTTTTGGCTTTGCTGGTTTGGTTTTTGAAGAACGAAGTCAATAAAAACAGCCGATTGAAAAAAGCCGGTATTTTTTTGGCTTTTATGATTATTGTTTTGGCGGTCAGCGTGACTTTTATGGGAATGTTAATTTCTGGCGCGGTCAAGTAATAAGTAATGGGAAATTTTTTATGGAGAAAAAAATAAAAATTGTGAAATCAGCGAGTTTGGGAGCGACAGCCGCGGCTATTTTTATTGCGGCCAGCACTGTTATGGCCGAACTTTTTGCTCCTTTCAAAGATTTTCTTAAAGAGAAATTTAGCCATCATTGGGTCGGCAAAAGCGTTCTGGCTCTTTTGATTTTTTTAACGGTTTCTTTCCTGGGTTATTTTATTTTGAAAAAATCTGGAATTGACAGCTTGCCTAGAATTTTGTTAATTTTGGGATTGACTGCGGTTTTTGGCAGTTTTCTGATTTTAGGATTTTTTATTTACGAGTATCTTAAATAGCAATGGTTGGGAAAAACAAAAATAAAATTATTTGGCTTATCGCGATTTTGGCAGTGGCGGTCGGGATTTTCGGCGTTTATAAATTGGCCAATAATCAGCCCGCGGGTTCCGGCGCTTCGGTCGGGGATGTTGCTTCGGTCCTTTTGGCGGTTAGAGAAGACGATTGGTATAAAGGAGGGAAAGAAGCCAAAGCAATTTTGATTGAATACAGCGATTTTCAATGTCCGGCCTGCCGGGCTTATAGTCCTGTTTTAGAGCAGTTGAATCAGGAATTCGGAGG
>Ga0209211_10000885_pt1 | contig 59499 bp, 59 predicted proteins | sample RifGroA2_FD_183992 | JGI IMG/M metagenome (GOLD analysis project Ga0209211, IMG submission 183992) | Groundwater microbial communities from Rifle, Colorado, USA - Groundwater A2 (SPAdes) (version 2) | ecosystem: Environmental > Aquatic > Deep subsurface > Groundwater | place: Rifle, Colorado... | reverse complement strand
TTGTTAGCTTTCTTTTTCTTATCCTGCTTAACAGCTTTATTTAAACTATTTAACTTTTTGTTGATTTTTCCTCCCTTTTTCATATGATTAAATCATACGAGGAGTGGAGGAATTAAGCAACAAAGCCCATTGAAAGTGTATATTAATTCTCAATATTTATCGAATTGTTTGTGATATAATTTAGATAATAATCTGGTTAATATGAATAAAATTCAAGTAAGAAATGCACGGGCGAATAATTTAAAGCATGTCTCAGTGGATTTACCACTTCAGAAACTTGTGGCAGTTGTTGGAAAGAGTGGAAGCGGTAAGTCCTCGTTTGTTTATGATATTTTATTTCGAGCATCACAAGGGATTCCTGTAAAAGCAGAAGTTTCGAAGCTCCCAAAAGTATTTATATTACCGCAGACAGCGAAAGTATTAAAAAATAAAAGTTTTTGTGAAACTAATTTTGAGCGATTAAAAAAAATACTGTCAGAAATTAAGAGTGGTGAATTATTGATCGTGGACGAACCTTGCGCAGGCATGTCCAAAGCTGATCGATTGATTGTATTGAAACTGCTACATAATGCTGTGAAAAAAGGTATATCAATTATCGTGGTGGAACACAGCAAAGATATAATTGCCGGAGCTGACTATATTATTGAGTTTGGTCCACAGTCTGGCTCAAATGGCGGAGAGGTAATTTTTCAAGGATCGCGCGATAAGTTTAAGAAAGCCAAGACCCCGACATCGACTTATGTGTTCTCAGATAAAGCTTCAAATGTAGAATATGACAGAGATCCAAATAAAAAGGCTCTCTGCATGAAGGGTAAGCAATTAACAATCAAGTGGATTACAAAAAATAATTTAAAAGATGTATCTGTAAGCTTCCCATTATGTGGCCTTGTTTGTATTGCTGGGAGAATTGGAGCAGGAAAGACAACGCTTCTTTCGGTAATTTTTTCTTCGCTATTTAAAGGTAAGAATGCTTGGAAGATCCGTGCCGGTGTAAAGGTAAAATCGATTGATGGTAAAGCGAATGTGCGACGATCTTATTTTGTCGATCAATCTTCACTTAGCTCAATTTCCACCAGCACGCCAGCGACATATTTAGGCATTTTAGATTCGATTCGTGATGTGTATTCAAAACTACCTGAAAGTAAAAAGTATAAATTAACCAAATCAGATTTTCTGGTTAATAAACAAATCAACAAAGCTACGAAAGATAAAATTAACAAAGTTCTTTTTTCAGGCAAATCAATTTATAATGTACTTGAAATGACGATTGATGATGTTGCAAAACTGTTTAATGCTATCCCGCTAGTAAAAAGAAAACTCGGATTTTTACAAGAAGTTGGTCTTGGATATCTAGCATTAAGTCAGAAATCAAATACATTAAGTGGCGGAGAGGCTCAACGCGTTCGGCTTGCAAAAATATTATCAAAAAAACTTGGGGATAGATGTTTGTATATTTTAGATACTCCTTCCCGTGGTTTGCACTTGAGCGATCTACCTGTGCTTATGACTGTTTTGCAAAAGATAATAGACAAGAATAACACTGTTGTGATTGCTGAAAATAAAGAAGAGATTATTGTAAATTGCGATTATGTAATTGAATTATAAATCATTGCGTTTTGTGAAATAGAAACCAAACCGGTTTCTATTTTTTGTTTCGAAAATATTAATTAAACATGTACGCGTCCCATGATGCTCGCGCAATTTGTGTTGCGAAAATATAGTATTTTGCTTATAATATTATTCAATAAGTCACATATTCAATTATTATGAAATTTAGTAACTTCCTAAAAGTTATAGGACTAGGTTCATTGGTAGGTTCTGCTGAGGCCTGTAAAACAGATTTACCAGATCATAGACCCGCTATGACCACAGAAGAATTTCAAAAAACAGCTGAAAGTGTACAAGGTGAAAGAATGATTTGGAACTGCAACTTGAAAGAATGAAATTGGAGGCAGAGGCGTTAATTGAGAAAAATAGGATTTCACAAACAGGGGTAGGTGCCATTTCGGAAGACAGCCGTGAACGGTTAGTAGAGATGCAAAAATTTCTTAAAGACGAAAGAGCGAAAGATGATGAGGTTGAGCGTGAATTACATGCAGATCAATTAGGTGGTGAATTGCATAAATCAAAAAAATAATTTTTGCATAGTTAAAGTATCAAAGAATTAAAACACCCACATAATTGCGCGGGTGTTTTTGATAAAAAATTAGGTTCAGAATATTTTGATTATCTAGATGCAAATGGGATAAAAGAAAAAATACAAAAAGAAAAAGGCTCCTTAGGTAGTTAACCGTTTGGATCCTTTCTCGTATTGATATCAATAATGTAGCTTTTCTCATTGATTGCGTCAAGTTTAATCCACATCGTGTTAATCCACATCGCTTGATCCACAACGATATTTTCTTGTGTTATAATTTGTTTATGTCCAAGGAGGAAAAGAAAAAATATCCTGTTGAGTATAAAAAAATTTGGAAGATGGTTTGGCCGTCGGTAAGGCCATGGCGATGGTATCTTCCAATGTTTGCAATTCTTGCGATTGTACTTTCTGGTTTTGCCGTTGCTGAGCCATATATTTATGGATCGATAATTGATTCGGTCATAAATTCAGTTAGTGAAGCTACAGAGGCGATGCCTGCGTTTCGATTAATCATTCCGTTTCTTCTTATTTGGGGAGGTTTGGTGCTTTTTGAAACAAGCGTTGGCGCTGTTTACATGTATTTTAGTTGGATGTTTGGTAATTGGTTAATGGGAGCATTCTTGCAAGCTTGGTATGCGCGGTTGCTCAGGCTTGATATGGAACTTTTTAAAACCGAGCGTTCTGGTGAGATTTTGCGTCGGTTTGATAATGTTTGGGATTCAATTTGGAATATTGCGTTTCATGGGGTGCGGACATTCCTGGAAGCTGGTACAAGATTCATCGCCGCTATTGGTATTGGCTTGTATTTAGACTGGCGTCTGGCGCTAGTCGCACTCATACCTGTTCCATTGTCGATTATTGTTGGTTTTGTGAATTTAAAGACAGCAAATCGTCAACAAAATTCTGTTGGTAAATATTGGGATAAAATTACTGGTCATGTTGCTGACGCAATTTCCAACATCGCAACAGTTAAAAGTTTTTCAGGTGAGGATCGTTCTGTAAAATCATTTGCCAAGCTTTATGCGCTTTCATGCAAGCATCAATTTGCTATCAACCGTTTGTGGGCAACTGTGGAAGCTGGATATGGCGCAATTTATATTTCAGGCAGGCTGATTTTGTTTATGGCTGGCGCCTGGCTTGTACTGCAAGGCACAACTTCGATTGGAACACTAATTATGTTTTTGGGCTTTGCCAACTTTTTATTTGGCTCTGTGCAGATGATCATGTCAACTTTGCCAAATCTTTCCAAGTCCTTTGTGTATTTGAACCGCGCATCAAGCTACTGGTATGCGATTCCCGACATTAAAGATAAACCACACGCAATAGCATTAAAGAAAGTTAGGGGTGAAATAGTTTTTGATAAAGTTTCGTTTGGATACAAAGAAGGAAGAACGGTGCTCAAGGATGTGTCCTTTACAATTCCTGATGGAAAAGTGTTTGCACTGGTTGGTGAGTCAGGGGCAGGAAAGTCAACGCTGGCTCAAATGATGCTTCGATATCATGATCCACGCACAGGTTCAATTAGTGTTGACGGCATTGATATTCGAGATTTAACACTCAAGAGTCTGCGAGAAAATGTGGGATTTGTCATGCAGGAAAATCTTTTGTTCCACGACTCGATCATTAATAACATCCGACTAGCCAGACCAACTGCGTCGCTCAAAGAGGTTCAAGCCGCTGCCAAGCGAGCGCAGGCGCATAATTTCATCAAAGGTTTGCCAAAGGGTTATAATTCAATTGTGGGAGAGCGGGGAGTAAAGCTCTCGGGCGGAGAAAAGCAAAGAATTGCTTTGGCCAGAGTCTTGCTTGAGGATCCACCAATCCTCGTACTTGATGAGGCAACCAGTGCGTTGGATTCAAAAACAGAACATGATTTGCAAGCTGCTCTAAAGATAGCAATGACCGGGCGGTCAACAATCGTCATTGCTCACCGACTTTCAACAGTCATGGACGCAGATCAGATTCTGGTGATGGACAAAGGTAAAATTGTAGCACAAGGAACACACGAGGAGCTCATTAAAACCTGCGCAATATACAAAGAATTCTGGACCATCCAGGCGGGTGGGTATGTGTAGGGAAGTACAGAAGCCAGACGACAGATAAACTTGGCCTCTCTCTTTTTTCAAAAACCCTGTAAACATTGATTATTTTTTCTCGAGACTTAGACAAAATGTCTAAGTCTCTTTGTCTAAGACATGGAGACTTAGTCTCTAGAGACTAAGTCTCATAAGACTAAGTCTGGTGGTTACTCTATCCACAGGCTTGTCGTTTATCTGGGTTCTGGAGTCTGGCGTCTGTGTTCTGATATGCTAAACTAGGGTTATGAAAAATGTGATTTTACAAACTGGGGAGAATAGGCGACAGACTGTGCGCAAGGCGGTTGAGGAGCTTGGCGATGAATTTATTACTAAGTGTAAGGAGGCCAAGTCGATATTTATTAAGGTTAACCTTGTTGATTATCAATATGAGCTGGCCTGTACGCATGTTGATGCTGTGCGCGGATTACTTGATGTTATTCAGACCTATTGCAAAACACCGGTAAAAGTTGGTGATGCTGCGTATCGCGGTACAAAAGCTGGGTTTGAGCATCTTGGCTATGAGAGATTATTAAATGAATATTTTGATATCGAGCTGGTTGATTTGTTCGATGATAATTCTGTTGATGGATCAACAATCCGGCGTGATGGATCGCAAAATCCTATTTACAGATCAAAAATAGCGGTTGAGTCAGATTTGACGATTTGCTTGGCGCCGCTTAAGGTTCACGATCAAGTTGGACTTGATGCTTGCGTTTATTCTTGGACAACAGGCACATGGATTGTACCTTCTCGTATCAGTGCCACTGGTCGGGTTTGGGCGCGTTGGCCATGGTTGGAAGAAGAAGGGGAAGAGGCACATAGTCAAAGCATTGCCAGTTTGTACAAAGAAAAGCCGTGCGATCTTGGGATTGTTGATGGTATAATAGTGATGGAAGGTGAAGGTCCAGTTCAAGGTTCAGCGATTCCAATGGGATTTGTACTGGCTGGGTTTGACACAGTTGCAGTTGATGCAGTTGCCGGGACTCTTATCGGTCTTGATATATCAACGATTGGATATTTGCAAAAAATTGCTGAAGAAAAAAATGGAACCGCAGACCTTAGTCATATCAATGTTCCACCAATGCTCATAGCCGAGATTACCAGAAGTATCAAGCGGCCGGTGGGGTATTGATGGGGTTACACGATGCGCAGTGCACAGCGATAGAACATGTCACCATTCCAAAAGCCGTCCGACATCTGAGAAATCCCTTTGTTTATGTTGACATTCGATCGGGTACGACCCCCTTCATTTCCATCTCAACGATAGGAGAGATCTTCTCGAGAAGATTTCTCGCCCCGCCTCTTTACCCCCCTTTCAACCTTTTACACCCTTTAACCCCATTTTCTATGTCCACTTGTATTTTTCCAGGCCGATTTCAACCTTTTCATACTGGTCAGCTAATGGTTGTTCAAGGTATGGCACAAACATGCGAAAAGCCAATTATTGTTATTTGCCATGGTAGTGCGCGGGAAGATGACCTTTTTAATGTTGATCAGGTTCGTGAGATGATAAGCGCGTCTTTGTTGGAAGAGGGAATTGTGGAAGCAACCATCGTTGATGTGACAGACAGTGACTCTAACGAAGAGTGGGCTGATAAGGTTTTGGAAGCAGCTGGTAATCCAGTCAGTCCAAAAATTTGGTCAGGAGACGAAGAGATGAAAGCATTATTTGAAAAACAAGGAATTGAAATTCAGAATATCAAGCCAGTACCAGGTTTTACTGGCAAAGATATTCGAGAAATGATTATAAAAAAAGATATGAGTTGGCGCTCAAAAGTGCCTGGTGGCACAATGGTAGTAATTGACAATGTATATTTTAAAGAGTAGGGTTTTTCCACAGCGCTCGCAACCACGGAGGTGCACATGAGCGTACAGCCTGCAAGGTGGCAACTGATCGCATTGGCGATCCTCGCGATCGTCTCAATTATATTGTCGTTGCATTCCGCCAACTAACCCGCCCCTCAACTATCGAGTGGCGGGTCGCTCTTTTTTTAAAAAAGCATTCACCCGGGCACAAGGGCCCGGGTGGGAGGAGGGGAACGGTGTGATCAGCGTGGGGTCATACCGATTTTTCGGGGTCGTGGTACGCCTGCTTCTTTGACCGCATCGGTTTGTCCACGCAAGCTTCGAACATAGGCCTGTACCGCAAGGTTAGGCCCTTGTTCTTCTTGGGCCGGCCTTTCTAGTTGCCAGACGGTCACATCACCCTTGAACCTGTGTTTGAATTCATGGTTGTGTGCGTCGTGGAACTCCATGACTGCCTCACCTTCATCGGTCATGGTCGATACTACCTGCACGAACTCTTTGCAAGTACTGCAGGTGCCTTTGACCCCGAACCTGATGGGCCTTGGAGTTTGCCTGGCCAGGGTTGCACTTGAGGTTGATGAACGATGGTTTGTCTCGGTCACAGTGTCTCCTGCTTGGGGTTTATTCTATCTACACCAAACTAAGGGTATCGTTCGCGAGCTTGATAGTCAAATGCAATTTTTTGTGGATAACCTATCTCTGGCACCTGGTGCCGGACAATTTGTGAAAAACTTATTCACAAGAACAAAAACCGAACATGAGTTTGTTCTTTGTTTTCAAGCTATTTTTGTTTATTGGCCAGTGTTTTTAAGTGGAGAAAATGTGTTGACCAGAGGTGAATGGTGGGGTAAAGTGGAGTAGTAAAGGCACGAAGTGGGGAATGAGGCAATAATGTTTCATTCATTGCTACTTCGTTTTTCTATTAATAATAAAAAACAGAAGGACATTTCGGAAACTTCCCCTCATCAGAATTCATCCAAGATCGCGCTTGTGTGTCTTGAATGGCTTGTGATGTAGGTCGCAACCGCATGTTCCTTCCATATTTCCTATGTTCATAGGGGAATATCATCACTCAATCGACGAAAAAGGACGGCTTGCCGTCCCAACGAAGTTTAGAAAGGACCTTGCGAAAGGCGCGGTTGTGACGCGAGGTCTTGACTCTTCGTTATTCCTGCTCCCCTTGGAGGAGTGGGGCAAACTTTCTGATAAATTAGCAAGTTTGCCCCTGGGGCAGGCTAAGTCCCGTGCATTCGCCCGTCTCATGCTTGCGGGCGCAATGGACATCGGCCTGGATAAGCAGGGTCGATTCGTGGTTCCAGAGTACTTGCGTTCATACGCAAAACTTGGAAAAAAAGTGGTGATAGTCGGAATCCATACTCGTCTGGAAATTTGGGACGAGGACACATGGAATAAGTATCGTGAGCAAACCGAGACTGATGCGGTTGATATCGCAGAAGAGCTTGGAGCGCTAGGAATCTAAAGTCTATGAAACATATCCCAGTATTACTCAAGGAGGTGCTTGAGGGGCTAGATTTGAGCTCTGGAAATATTGTGGTCGATGCCACCTTGGGACTTGGTGGTCACACGCGTCAGATCCTTGATCGTATAGGACCTGCCGGAAAAGTAATCGGTTTTGACAAAGATGAGCGCAATATCAAACTTGCCAAAGAAAATTTGCTAGAAGTAAAGGATCGTGTCGAATTTGTTTATAGTTCTTTTGCTCACATAGGAGATTATGTTAAAGAACCGGTTGACGCAGTGCTATTTGACCTAGGGTTTTCATCAGTTCATGTGGATGATCCAGAACGAGGATTTTCCTTCATGTACGACGGGCCACTTGATATGCGCTACGACCAAGATCAGGCATTATCAGCAGAAACAATTGTTAATGGTTGGTCAAAAGAAGATCTAATTGAGCTGTTTCGCAAAATGGGAGAAGAAGAATATGCTCCCCAGATTGCTCGCGCAATTTTCGATGCCAGACGCAAAGAAAGGATCACGCGGACACTGCAACTTGTTGAGGTAATAGAAACAGTTGTTCATCGTCATGGTAAACAACATCCAGCCACTAAGGTTTTCCAAGCATTACGCATTGCAGTTAATGATGAGCTTGGGGAGGTTGAGCAGGGACTGGAAAGTGCGATTAAAGTATTGAAGACTGATGGACGAATCGCTGTTATCACTTTTCATTCTTTGGAAGACAGATTAGTAAAAAGATTTTTCAAAGCATCAGATGAGCTGGAGGTTCTAACAAAGAAGCCAATAAAAACATCATCAAACGAAATTAAAATAAATCCACGCGCGCGAAGTGCAAAATTACGCATCGCACGCAAAAGATAACATAGGAGGTTATGATATCATTGATCCCATCAGTAAAAACAGCGACAATTGCCTTTACATCAACTCGCGCCTTTGCGATTTGCGTACTAGTCTGTGTCGGATTTGTCGGCGCGATGTATATTTGGCAAGTTAATGTTTCAGCCACTCAAGGATATACAATGCGAGATTTACAACAAGAAATCGCAGTACTCGAACATGAGAACGGACAATTGCAACAACAGGTTTCATCACTTAGATCAGTTGATAGTGTGACAACACGCGTGCAAATGCTCGGGCTTGTGAAAGTAAATAATGTAAGATATTTGAGTCCAGACGATTCAATGGCGGTTAATAGGTAGGGCATATTCTTTTATCTCGACACCCAGTCCATCTGTGCATAAAGCTTTAATGGATCCTTTATAACTTCGTGATCTTGGAAGTTCGAAGAGCGAAGGACGGTTAGAGAGGTTATGAGGGAAGCTAATTGATTACTATCCTTGCACTTTAGTGTAGGGCTTTTGTTTTTTAGGAAAGTTTAAGATATTTAAGTTGTTGATTTTGGAAGGTTGAAGGGATTATCAATGGGCAGTAGCTAGTAGATCAGAACATAGTGACTGTCGCTCTACTAACTACTTTCGGCAATTTATCGTTTGGTTATAATTTCACTTTATCCTTTCCATTTTCTACGCTATAATAACCCCACTATGTCAGATGCTTATAAAAGGCCAAAGCCAGCCGTACTTTTGATACTTGATGGTCTTGGAGTAGCGCCAGATGAAGACGGCAATGCTTTTACTAAAGCACAGACTCCCACACTTGATTTGTTAACTCAACAATATCCAACCATGGTTTTGCGGGCTGCTGGTGAAACTGTTGGTTTGCCTTGGGGAGAAATGGGAAATTCTGAGGTTGGTCATCTTACTATTGGCGCTGGTCGAGTTTTTTATCAAGATTTGCCGCGGATTGATCACGCCATTGAAGATAAAAGTTTTTATAAAAATCAGTCTTTTTTAAATGCTGTTGAGCATGTTAAAAAAACTAATGGCACTTTGCATTTAATGGGGATTTTGTCAGCTGGAAAAGTCCATGGTTATAACAAGCATTGTTATGAACTAATGAAGTTGGCTAAAGATAATGGAGTAAAAGATGTTGCTATTCATGTATTCTTGGACGGAAGAGATTCGCTTTATAATTCTGGGATAGATTTTATTTTGGATCTTCAGCAGCACATTTCCGACTTAGGAGTTGGGAAGATAGCTTCGATCTCTGGCCGTTTTTATGCCATGGATCGTGACAATCGCTGGGACAGAACAGAAAAGGCCTACCGAGCGATTGCTCAAGGAATAAGCACACACTTTTTTGAAGATCCGATTGAGGCACTCAAATCATCATACTCAAAAGAAGTTTATGATGAAGAATTTATTCCAGTGGTTATTACTAAAAATGAAAAGCCTGTTGCAAAAATACAATCAGGTGACGCCATTATTTCTTACAATTATCGCGCCGATCGCGCACGCCAACTCGTAAAAGCATTTGTTTTTCCAACCTTTCATAAATTTGAAAGAGAGTATATTGAAAATGTTCATTTTGTTAGCATTACGCAATACGAAAAAGGATTACCAACAGATGTTGCTTTTCCACCAGAAACAATTGATCAAACACTTTGCGAGGTTGTAGCGAAAAATAAACTGGTGCAATTACATGCGGCAGAAACTGAAAAGTATGCTCACATAACTTATTTCTTAAATGGTAAAAGGGAAAATCCTCAACCACAGGAAGATCGAATCATTATTCCATCACCAGCAGTTTCCCGATATGATCAGCAGCCAGAAATGTCCACTTATCAAATAACTGACCGTGTTATTAAAGAGATCAAGACGGGAAATTATGATGTGGTGTTTATTAATTTTGCTAATGCCGACATGGTAGCCCATACTGGTAACTTTAATGCAACAGTGCAGGCAATAGAAGTTATTGATGAGTGTGTAGGAAAAATTTTAAAAGAAATTTTAAAACAAGACGGACTTTTGATGATTACAGCCGATCACGGTAATGCAGAAGAAATGAAGAATTTGCAAACCGGTGGAATCGATAAGGAGCATAGCACTAATCCAGTTCCTCTTTGGATTGTGACCAATCGTTTCAAAGGCCAGTCAAGCGCCAGCGGTGATGTGCCAAGTCATGATTTATCACGAATTGCACCAATCGGAATCTTAGCAGACATTGCTCCTACATTTTTAAGTCTAATCGGCTTGTCAGTTCCAGACGCAATGACTGGTCAAGATCTTTCTGAAGGTATTGGAAAGTAATATTTAATTTGTTAGTTTTGGCAAATGCAATGGGATAAAAATATATCAGCGAAAATTCAATCTTCGTTTCATTGCGAATATTATTTTTGGTCTCATCTTTCTGAATGGGGTTTGTATTTATACGGATTAATAATAATAGGTTTACTTTTTGTTGTTGATTCAGCCTCTGATGTTTTTTATTGGGTGGCTCCAGTGGTTATGGCTTCTGGTTTTGCTTTATTAATGCAGTACATTGTGAAGCGCCATCGACCACCAGAAGATAAAACAGCCTATCATCTGATGATCAAAACATATTCATTTCCTTCAGCTCACTCTGCCTCAGGTTTTGCCTTTGCAACCGCACTGGCTTATGCATTTTTAAATTCATCACTACAATACGCATGGATGTTTGTAATCGCATTCTATCTATTAGCCCTCTACATCTCATTTTCACGCATCGTTGTAGGCGTCCATTATTTTCTTGATGTTTTAGCAGGTTCTATTTTGGGGGTTATCATTCCGGTGACCTTTTTTATTCTAAGTTAATTTTATGCATTAGACCCCGCATTTTGGTGCGGGGCTACGTGTTGTTGTGAGGCTATTTGGTGCGAACAAACGCTGAGGCGATCTGTTGGCCTTTTAGCGTAAGTTTCCAGTACGGACCTGGAATTTTCAAAGCAAAAGACCGCACCCGAGATGAGAGCGCCGGGGCGGTCTCTGGGTACGGTCGAGTTGTAGAATCTACTGGGAGTAGTCCGGGTAGACCCAACTCACCTTAGAGCCATCGGGCAGGCGCGCCCAAATGTAGCTCCAGTAGCCATCAGCGCGAACATCGATCCACGCGTCGTCGTAGGCCTCGATGTCGGCTCCGATATCAACGATGAACTCGAAGGTGAGCATGAAGCGGAACCACGTGGCTCCATCAGCTTGGCCATCCTCCACATACATGAGGCGCCCTTCGGTATCAAGCGTTCGCATGCCTGTGACTTTGAAGTATCCCACGCCCTCAACCTGACGCTCGACATGACGCAGGGTCATCTGAGCTTCGCTCTGTCTCTGCAGCATGCCCCAGAACCAGTCAGGAAGGATACGGTGTTGGCCGATACCGACAACATTGAAATCGTACCCACCGTGGTGGCCCCAGAGCGGAAAGTCGCGACGGAGCATGTCGGTATTGACGAGCTTGCGGAACAGCTCTTCGAGATCCCCTTCGACAGGGGTGATCCAGCCGCGGCGCTCCAAGCTGTGGTAGGGGTAGGGATCGTACCACCCGAACACGAGTTGGGAACGGTTAGGGGCAGCCGAAACGAAGCTACGGAGCGAGGCCGTATGATCCGGTCGAGGAGCACGGCACAGGGCTTCACCTTTGGCATCACGGTTAATGTAACCCCAGAACACGAAGCCGCGCTGGTGCAGGTCGGGGTTGAAGGTGCCGACGATCAGGAGCCAGACCGAGGTCGATTCCTTGCAGAATTCGCAACGGCCGACTCCAGTGCAGTTACAGTCGCTCGTAAGTCCACGAACACCGAGCTGCACAGGGGTTGGATTGTCAGCGATCTGTCCGAGTGCCCACGCTTTGGCACCGGGACCTTCTGAGATCTCGCGCCGATGCATGAGGATTTTATCGAAAGCCATGAAGACCTCCATCATGTGTTGAATGTGTCTAGGACGATGTAGACACCACACCCATATCATATGCATGAAGCAAATGACGTCCTGCCGGGTAGCAAGACATAAATTACAACACCAAATGAGGCAAGAGTCAATCTATATATGGAAAAGCCCCATAATCAATGAGTTGATCTACGGGGTCAGGTCTTTACTCGGAACACCAAATATCTAGAACTGGGGTCAGGTCTTTACCTATTACTTTTTGATGTATTTATTAAGGATTTTGATAAGTTTTATATATATAGACCTAGATATTTTGTAATTTTGACTCAAATATATTTCATTAATTTGATGGAGTCTATTTTTTTTGTTAAAGACTAGCCAAATTCATATTCATGTGTAACGAGTAAAGACCTGACCCAAAATTTGAAAAATGGTGTTCCGAGTAAAGACCTGACCCCAAGTTAAAAATCGACATTATCATTCCGGTGACCTTTTTTATTCTAAGTTAATTTTATGCATTAGACCCCGCATTTTGGTGCGGGGCTACGTGTTGTTGTGAAGCTATTTGGTGCGAACAAACGCTGAGGCGATCTGTTGGCCTTTTAGCGTAAGTTTCCAGTACGGACCTGGAATTTTCTCTAGCCATTCCTGTTTTGCCATTTTCTGCAGGATGAAAAGATGTCTCTGCATTGTCGGCTCAGCTTTTCTGCAAACATTCATCGCAGATTCGTGGTCGATGTGACCATCCATTTGCTGTATGTCGGCAAGAGTTGCGAGGATTTCGCAGCGTCGGATTTTATTTCCGTACATTGGACCGATAAGGCTTTCGAGTGATCCTTTCTTGATTACCTTTTTCGGTCTTCCGATCTTTTTGTTCGATCCTGTTTTCTGTGCAGTTTCTGCTCCCTGCATAGCGTCGACGTCGATATTTGTAGACATCTTGATGATGTTTGCAAGCGCGGCGTTAGAGAGGGTCTTTGGGTCAGCGAAGTCTTGTGACAAGTTGACTTCGCACGCCCTTGGTTCACGCCTGAATCTGTACATGTCCCTGCTTTCCAGGAAAAAGACAACAGACGCGTCCCATTCCTCGATTCCGTCTAGAACCCTGTCTACTTTTGCATGATCGCCGAAATAGTATCTTGCCAGAGCGCGAGCGAGCGAGCCTGGCAACAACCCATTTGCTCTGATCATGACAGAGGCTGTCCTCATTGCCATAACAAGCGCGAATTGAATCTTCGTGATCTTGAACCTCATGGTTTTATCCTCGGCTGTTGAAAGGGATGAACATCGCGCAATCAGCTTGCGATATTTTTAATCAAAAGTCAATGAGTTGATCTACGGGGTCAGGTCTTTACTCGGAACACCAAATATCTAGAACTGGGGTCAGGTCTTTACCTATTACTTTTTGATGTATTTATTAAGGATTTTGATAAGTTTTATATATATAGACCTAGATATTTTGTAATTTTGACTCAAATATATTTCATTAATTTGATAGAGTCTATTTTTTTGTTAAAGACTAGCCAAATTCATATTCATGTGTAACGAGTAAAGACCTGACCCCAAAATTTGAAAAGTGGTGTTCCGAGTAAAGACCTGACCCCAAGTTAAAAATCGACATTTTTGCTTTAAAACGCTACAATAGTTTCATTATGAAACGACCAATACAGGCTATTTTGCTTGCTGGCGGAAAGGGCACTCGTTTGGCCCCACTTACTGATAATTGTCCAAAACCCATGGTTTTAATCCATGGTCGGCCAATGATTGAGTATGTTTTAGATCATTTAAAAAAACATGGGATAACCAGTGTTGCTTTGTCTGTCGCTCACATGGGAGATCAAATTAAAAATTATTTTGATGATGGAGCAAGTTTTGGCATGGAAATATCATACTTGGAAGAGCCAGAGCCGATGGGAACTGGGGGTTGGACTCAGCTTGTAGATTGGGATGAGCTTGATGATAATTTTATTGTGGCCAATGCGGACAATTTATTTTGGATTGATATTGATAAATTTTTTGATCGGCACAAAGAAGTTGGGGGAGCGGCAACGATTGGGGCAATTGAAATTCCAGTGGATAAGCATGCGGCTTACGAAGTTTTGGTGCATGATGAGGATAAAAGTCGACTAATAAATTATATTGATCGAAAAGAATGCGAATCACATTTGAAAAATTGTGATTCGATTTTTGTTTCCTCAGGTTGGTACATTATGACGCCACGAGTTCGAGATCTTATCCCCAAGCAGTGTCCAATTTCAAACGAAATTGATATTTGGCCTTTACTTGATAAAAGCGACCACGACCTTGGTTTCTATCACGCCACTGAACCATGGTTTGACTCCGGCACTCACGAACGCCTCGAGCGCGTGGCAAAGTTTATTAAGGAAAATATTTTGAAGGATTAAATATGGTAAAAAAAATTATTGCTTGTTTATCTGTCTTGGCTATATTTGTAGCAATTGTGGTTGTTATGATTTGTTCGCAAACATATCGATTTTGGATTCAAGACCCACCGCGGGATGCTGAGCCGATTCTGTTTGCTATTGGACAGGGAGCAAGTTTTTCAGAAGTTGCTCAAGTTCTTGAAGACCAAGATTTAATTGTTTCAAAGTTTTGGTTTACTTTTTATGCAAAGCTTGATGGTAGTGCACGATCAATTTTAGCAGGTACTTATCAAGTCGAGCCACGCATGAGTTATGCAAATCTGATAGATCGACTTACTCAATATTCATCAGGTCAAGATATTTCGATCACGATTCCTGAAGGATATTCATTAAAAAAGATTGGCAAGATTGTTACCTCGACTTTTGAAATTAGTGCAGAAGATTGGAATTATTGGACAGGGGTTAATTCACCATTGGAGCAAAGTTCTGATTTTATCAAGACAAACAAGCCCGATTCGGTAGATCTGGAAGGTTTTCTTTTCCCAGACACTTATCGATTTTATCCAAATGCAACTGCCGGAGATATTGTTACAACCATGGTTGATCAGATGGAGGGAGAAGTAGAGGGGATCGATGGAATTGAGGGGGTTGAGTCGATTCATGAGCTTTTGACTCTTGCGTCCATTATTGAAAAAGAAGTTCCATCGGCTAATGAGATGAAAATCGTGTCAGGCATTTTTCATAATAGACTTGAGATTGGAATGCCTTTGCAATCATGTGCAACAGTAAATTATATTACTGGCAAAGATACTCCGGCTGTGTCAGCTGAAGATTTAGAGATTGATTCAATGTACAATACTTACATGTACGCTGGTTTAACTCCTGGTCCAATCTCAAATCCTGGCATTAATTCGATCGATGCCGCTCTGCACCCACAATCAAATGATTATCTTTATTTCTTAGCAACTCCGCAAGGAGAAACAATATATGCAAAAACTTTCGATGAGCATGTTGCCAACAAGACTAGGTACTTGTATTAAGTTTGTTTTTTTAGCAACCCTGCTTTCTACTTTTTACTTTCTACATTTTGCAACGCCCGTTTCCGCACAGGAAAATTGGACGATCGACTCTTTTGATTCAGTAGTTCAAGTAAACGAAGATGCTACATTGACTGTTACAGAAACAATCGATGTGACATTTAATACTGATAAACACGGGATCTATCGTGTGATTCCAATTCGATATGAAGATAAATACGGAAATCAAAATTTAATAGATCTTCGTTTTTTGTCATTTAGGCAAGACGGCAAGCCGGCGTTGATTTCTTATACTTATAATTATGGAGATACAACGATCCGTATTGGTGATGAGAATGAGTTGATTACCGGATCGCATCAATACGAGGTCACATACACTGTTGATCGCGTGTTTTTATATTTTGACAAATACGATGAGCTTTATTGGAATGTGACAGGAACAGAATGGGAAGTTCCGATCGAGCGCTCATCAGCGACAGTAATTTTGCCTGATGGTACTGAGATTATTCAGTCATCTTGTTACACCGGAGAATATGGATCAGAGGCACAATTTTGTACAAAAGCGATTCAAGGATCAACAGAGAGTTTTTCAGCTAATGATTTTTTAACTGTGGCAGTCGGGTTTGATAAGGGTGTAATTTTTGAGCCAACATCGCTTGATCGGTTTATTTGGTTAGTGGAAGATAATTGGTTGGGCGTAATTCCGATATTGCTTTTAATTGGAGTGTTTTTCTTATGGCTTAAGCACGGAAAAGACATTAAAATTGATCGTGCGATTGTCGCACAATACGAACCTTTAAAAGGAATGAAGGCGGTTTATGCTGGTATGATTCTATGCAATGGAAATCTTAAGCCAGATCACATGAGTGCCATGATTATTCAATTGGCAGTTGATGGATATTTAAAGATTGATGTTCAAGAAAAAGAAAATCTAGCTGGTATTTTTAAGCAAACTCCAACAATAACATTAACTCCACTAAAAACTTCAGAAGGACTGGATGCTGCTCATGCGTATTATCATGACATGCTCTTTAAAGGGCGAATGGATTTAATTACGCTTGAAAATATAAAGCGTGTCGTGAACCCTAGAGAGGTTCAAAATCTGAAGAGGAAAATAAACGCCCAGATGTTTGATGATGGATATTTTATTAAAAAGTCATTAATTTATTCTATTCTTGTGTTTATTGTTGGCGTAGCCACAGCATTTATCGGAATAATAGTAGCGTCGGTTTTTGGAATATTCACAATTCTTAGTTGTGTAATTTGTGGAGTTGGAATTTGTCTATTCGGAGTATTCATGCGCAAACTCACTCAGAAGGGATCAGACGCTAAGTGGGAGTTGTTAGGATTTAAGGATTTTATGCATACAGCCGAGCGTTACCGAAGTGAGTGGCAGGAAAAAGAAAATATATTTGCAGAGTATCTTCCATACGCAATCGCGTTTAATGATGTGCAAAAATGGGCAAAGACTTTTGCAGGTTTACATCAGGAAAAACCAAATTGGTATACAGGGAATACAGCGCTTATAGTGATGGCCCAAACAGGCAGATTTAATTCCGTGACAAATTTTGTTAAATCATCAACCCTTCCAGGATCATCTGGCTCAGGCGGCGGCGGTCACTCTGGTGGAGGATTCGGCGGTGGTGGTGGCGGGTCGTGGTAGTGAGGGGGAAAGTCGAAAGTTTTTTATCCACCTTGGGCCGATCGGCTTAAGGTGGGTTTGTTTCGGATTTAAAACACAGAACCCTGCGCAAGAGCAGGGTGAGTCGTGAAGGAAGAGCTTAGCTTAGATATGGGGATGCTATCGCGGTGATAGTGGCATGAGCCAATCGAGCAAAGCCATTAATGGCACTACCAGGACGATTAAGATGAACATAATCGTTGTATTGCTAAATGTTTGCTGATTTGTAGATGGATGCACTTTGAGAATTTCTTTAGTATCAGGCTCAAGTGGCATTTAGATTTGACCTCCAGAAAAATGTTGTGGTGCTATGATAAATAGAAAGAAAACACTTGTCAATAACTTACTGCTCTTTGCGCTTCTTTCGTGATACAATATGAAAAAGAGACTTTTATGATACAAATAAAAAAAGAAGATAAAAATCGAACAACTCGTATGCCTTTAACCCCAGAAGAGGTTGAAGTGTGTAAACTTGCCGGGCAAGCTCCGCGCATGTCAGATATAACATGGAGAATTTTTAGAATCATGGCTGAGTTTGTGGAAGGGTTTCAATTTCTTTCACAGCTTGATCATGAGGTAACAATTTTTGGTTCAGCGCGATTTGCTCCAGACAACAGATGGTACCAAGAGGCCGAACAATTAGGAAAGCTTTTAGCAAAAAATGGATTTACAGTTGTTACTGGCGGTGGTCCTGGAATCATGGAGGCAGCAAATAAGGGCGCTTATGAGGCAAAGGGAAAGTCAGTGGGAATAAATATTCAACTGCCAACCGAACAACGAATAAATCCGTATGTAACATTTTCGCGGGCGTTTCATTACTTTTTTACGCGCAAGGTAATTTTGGCAGCCTCAGCTCAGGCTTATGTGTATTTTCCTGGTGGCTTTGGAACAATTGATGAACTTTTTGAAATATTAACTCTTATACAAACAGAAAAATCTGAAAAAATCCCAGTTGTGCTGGTTGGTAAAGAATATTGGGGAGGTTTAGAAGATTGGATAAAAGAATTTCAACTTGAAAAATTAGCTACTATCAATAAGAGTGATTTAGATTTATTTTCAATTGTTGATACAGCCCAAGAAGCGTTTGATCTTGTTAAAGATTCAACTGAACGTACATTCTTTTAAATTTTCTTATGTCAGAAAGACTTTTATCTCTTGCAAAGGCAATCCAGACTTCAGGTGGCGGTATTGAAATGGAAGAAGGAGCCGAGACTATTGAAGTAAGTGTCCCGGCAAGTACGGCAGCATCTTTGTATGAAAAGGTGCGTGTAACTTTGGAATATTCTGAAGATCATCTTCTACGACGAAACGCGATTGCCCGTATGTTGCGTCGTTTTTTGGGAAGTGATTTGCCTCTTGAAAATATGGCGTCGAGTCTTGTCCACGAACTTGTTTGGGCAAAATATTTACCAAACAAACAGATTCCAACAAAATTTATAAATAAACTTTCCCCGATTTTTCTTAAATACGGTCCTCTTCTGCAGTCAGCGGAAAATACTTGTAAGCCAGAATTTTCTTTTCAGTGGGTTCTTGATGTGCTTTCCACAGAACTTGAATATGTTATTGTTTCTCATCAAAAAGAAGAATTAATGGTTAGCTACATGTACGAGCAGATGAAAACGAGGATTGAATGGGATCCAGGAATGCTCGCCGGTCAAGAAGAAAAAGATCTTTTATTATTTATTGCTATTCATAAAACATTATTAAAGTCTGATTTAGCTACTCTAAGGTATAGAACATTGTCGCTTTATTATCCTGATTGGGACGGACCATCAACTCCGGCTCGAATAGATGAGGTGGCGACCGGTCTTTCAAAAATAATTGCCACTGTCGATGGGCAGATTGGGCATCCAATTGTTGAAAAACTTTCACAAAAATTGCGTCGGCAGGCAGGTTTGTTTAGAGTTTTGCAAGATGTAATTGAAGATAATCCAACTGAATTTGAAATTTTCGTTACCAAAGAACCGGACTTATTTGGTCGGGCGATTTGGAAAGCTTTAAAAAAACGAACAAAAGTATTTCGTTCCCGGTTAAAAAGAACAGCCATGCGCGCTGTTTTATTTCTATTTATTACCAAAATGGCATTGGCAGTTATCCTAGAAGTTCCGTATGATTTAATTATTCATGGTCAACTTTTTGTAATGCCACTCGTAATTAACATTTTATTCCATCCATTTTTCTTAGCTTTTATCAGTATGACCGTGGTAGTTCCGGAGCATAGCAATGCTGATGATTATAAGTCAGCGGCGCGGGCGTTGGTTGTGGGGGCAAACCATGACTTTTTAAATATTAGGATTAAGAAAGATAGATTTGGAACTTGGACAACAATTTTTACAATTGTTTATGTTTTTGTTTTCCTAGCAGTATATTCAGTTATTGGTGTTTTGCTTTACCAAATAAATTTCAATGCTTTCTCAATTGCATTATTCTTATTCTTCCTCTCTTTGGTAACATTCTTTGGAATTCGTATTCGCAGTTCAACCCGCGACATTCTTCTTTCGCCTCAGCGCAGAGGTGTGTTTGGTTCAATCTTTGACATTGTTGTTTTGCCAATAGTTCATTTTGGACGCTGGCTTTCGGTTAAGGTTTCAAAGATTAATGTATTTATTTATTTCTTTGATTTTATTATTGAATCGCCATTCAAAGTTGCAGTTAGATTTATTGAAGAATGGTTTGCCTTTATAAAAGATAAAAGGGAGGAGATTTAATGTCATTTTTCATTCCATACGCATCACTAAAACGATTGTTAAAATACACATGTGTTTGTGTGATTGTTTTTATTTTTATTGCACTGGTCACTGAGTCGATCTCCTACAACCGCAATCCAGATTATGGAGTTTCATTTTCATCACAATATGCTCAGTATCTTGGTTTAGATGTTAATGAAACTTTTGATGCCATTGTTGAGGAAATGCCAATTGAAAATATCAGAATTCCAATTTACTGGGATCAAATAGAGGCCAAACCAGGTGAATTTGATTTTTCCCAAATTGATTATTTAATGGACAAGGCAGCTGAAAATAACATAAAAGTGACGCTGGCAATTGGATTAAAGGTTCCACGCTGGCCTGAATGTTTTATTCCAGATTGGTCAGATCAGACAGATAATATCGCCTTTAAACAGTCGCTTTTTCAAATGATTGATGTGGTTGTCAAGCGCTACCGTGATCATCTGGCTTTGGAAAAGTGGCAAGTTGAGAATGAACCGTTTTTTCCATTTGGTGAGTGTCCAGCGCCAGAACCAAGTTGGTTTTATCAAGAAGTTGATTTTGTTAGAATGCTTGACCCGATTCATCAAATTCAATCTACCGCCAGCGGGGAGCAATCACTTTGGTTTTTGCGGGCAAGAGGAATCGATACGCTGGGTGTAAGTTTGTATCGCGAAGTTTGGAATAAAACTATTGGAGTTTTTATTTTTCCTCATCCTCCAATAATTTACACACTGCAAAGGATGTTGGTAGAACCATTTGTTGATTTGGTAATTATATCCGAATTGCAAATGGAGCCATGGATTCCAGAAGACATCGCCAGGACTGACTCATCCATTGAAGATTTTTATAAAATGTTTCCAGCAGAAGACATGCAGCAAGGTTTTGACTTTGCAAATTTGATTGGAGTAGATGAAATTGATTTGTGGGGAGTTGAATGGTGGTATTATATGAAAGAGCATGGTGAAGATAGGCTGTGGAATAAGGCTATTGAATTATTATCAAGTCAGGATAATTAATTATGAATAAAAAAGGAGGAAAAAAGTTTTCAGAAAAAAATGTTGTTTTTGATTGCGATGTGCTTGTGATTGGTAGCGGTGCAGCTGGGATAAGCGCGGCATTTTCAGCCAGAGGGAGCGGTAAAAAAGTAATAATTATTGAGCAAGATAAAGTTGGAGGTGAATGCCCAAATTATGCCTGCGTTCCAACCAAGGCGTTGATTACTTCGGCTAAAGCTTACTATTTTTTAAAAAATGAATATCCAATTTTAGGTGTAAAATGCGAAAAACCAATGTATTCATTTGCAAAAATCATGAAGTACAAGCAGTCAGTTGTCAGCGCAGTTACTGGTGATGGCAAGAGATTGGGCAATCTCTTGGGTCAAAATAGAATTAAATTAATAAAAGGATCGGCTAGATTTATAGATAAACACACAGTCAAAGTTAATAAGAAAAAAATCAAAGCAAGGTTTATCGTGATCGCGACCGGTGTTGAAAATACATTGCCACCAATCGATGGAATTGAGAAAACACCGTACTACACATACAAAGAAATAATGGATTTAAAAAAACAGCCAAAGTCAGTTGCGATAATCGGTGGCGGTCCAGTTGGTTGCGAGCTTGCTACATTTTTTTCATTGATCGGAACAAAAGTGACAATTTTTGAAGTAATGCCACATATTTTAGGTAGCGAAGATGAAGAGATAAGTTTATTAGCAAGTAAGCAGATGCAAAATCATGGAACTAACATTTTCACCAATACAAAAGTGTTATCATCAAAAAAAGTTGGTAAAAAAGTCGAGTTGGTTTACCAGCAAGGAAAAAAGAAACGAGAAAGCATGCAGGTTGATTTGATTGTAATTGCGGCTGGGCGCAAACCAAGAGTAGAAAATCTGCATCTCGACAGTGCTGGTATAAAGATTGATGCTCGCGGACGGTTGATTGTTAATGATTACTTACAAACTTCACAAAAGCATATTTTTGCTGCCGGTGATGTTACTAGTAAAATGCAATTTACACACACCGCCCACCGAGACGGAGGAGTTGTTGGGTGGAATGTTTGTGTAAATAATAAGGCAATGAAGAAAATTGATAATCGGGTGGTGCCGCGAGTAACTTTTACCATGCCAGAAGTGGCATCAGTAGGCATGACCCAAAAAGATGCCAAAGAAGCAGGTTATAAAATAACAGTAAAATCATTTCCCGTCGGCGCGCTCGGCAGGGCAGTGACTGAAAATAAGCGAGAGGGTTTAATCAAGGTCGTATTGAAAAAGGAAACTAATCAAATTTTAGGGGCACAAATTATTGGTCAAAATGCAGGTGAAGTGATACACGAATTAGCACTTGGCATGTACCTCAACGCTAAGTTTGACGATATCCAATCAATGCTCCACGCATTTCCAACATATAGTGAGGCAATCGTGGCAATCTAGTGGTAATGCAGGAAAACATGATAATATAGAGATACAAATTAAGCTATATCGCTAGTTTGTAATGTTTCAGTCATTTGTTCCTATAAACAACAAGATTCTGCAATATATACGAAAACAGTTCGTATATAAACCAGTTATGTGAAATGCATGTTTTACTTTTGGGCTATCGCCCAGCTCTAAAAAAGAATTTGAATTTTGTTTTTTTATTTATTAGAAAGGGGTATAAGGTGTTTTCTCCGCTCCGCTACGAAAACGATTTATTTATAAGGGGAAAACGAATACAATAATACTGCCTAACACGAAAATAGTTTATGCCAAAAATTAAGGATATACCAAAAATTGATCGCCCAAGAGAAAGGTTTCTGAAAAAAGGAGCTGACGCACTTTCAAAAAGTGATCTTTTAGCAATTCTTTTAGGTAGCGGAATTAAGGGGAAAAATGTTAGACAACTTTCTGAAAGTATTATTAAAAAATTTGGTAAAAACTTTTTGAACATAACCGTTGATGATCTTTTAGAAATTTCAGGGATTGGACAAGCAAAAGCTCTACAGATAGCGTCTGCAATATCATTAGTAAAAAGATTTTACGACGAAAACAAAACTAACGAAATTGTAATAAAAAATTCTCAAGATGTTTTATCCCTTACATACGATTTAAGAGACAAGAAAAAAGAACATTTAGTTTGCCTTTATTTAAACGCACGAAATACTTTACTAAAAAAAGAAATTGTCAGTATCGGTCTTTTAGACAAGGCATTACTGCATCCGAGAGAAATTTTTTATCCTGCAACCGAATTAAACGCCGCCAGCGTTATTTTGGTTCACAATCACCCTTCGGGCGATTCTTCACCAAGCGAAAAAGACAACCAAATCATTGAAAAAATCGTACAAGCTGGTGAAATAATGGGAATACCAGTTGTTGATTTTATTATCATTTCTGAAAATAATCATTACAGTTTCTACGAAAAATTAAATAAGCAAAAAGCAAGCGTTGATTATGTTGCAGACGGAATACAAGGCACACTTTTTGCTATGTTTGAAACTGAACGACCATCCTATGAAATAACCGCCGAAAAAATCCAAGAAAATTATTTTTATATCCCACAAGTGAAAGAAAACCATCTTCAATTACATAATCGCAGATATATTGGCAACAAACACAAGCTGATTGAATGGATTTTTTCTATAATAAATAAAGAATGCAGTGGCAATTCTTTTGCGGATATTTTCGCAGGAACGGGTGTTGTATCCGCTGTCGCAACCAAACACTTTGAAAAAGTTTTATTAAACGACTTTCTGCATTCAAATTACGCAATATATCGGGCTTTTTTTGGAAACGAGGCATGGGATAAAGTCAAAATCGATAACATTATTAAGAGTTACAACAATATTTATGGCGATGATTTAGAGGAAAATTATTTTTCTAAAAATTTCGGTGGTAAATTTTTTAGTAAAAATTCAGCGAAAATCATCGGCTTTATTCGTGAAAATATAGAGGAAAACAGGAAAAACTTAAACGAAAGAGAATATTATGTGTTGATCGCCTCGTTGCTTTATACTGCCGATAAAATCGCCAACACAGTTGGACATTTTGACGCATATTTCAAGAAGGAATTTGTAAATGATAGCTTTTTTATGAAACCGATTGATCCGATAGATACGCAAGAAATATCAATTTTTCAAGAAGATACAAACAATCTAGCAAAAAAAATAAATGCCGATGTCGTTTATATCGACCCACCCTACAACTCAAGGCAATACAGCAGGTTTTACCATGTGCTTGAAACATTAACTAAGTGGGATAAACCAAAGCTTCATGGGGTTGCGTTAAAACCAGACCCTGAAAATATGAGCGACTACTGCCGGGCTAACGCCAAAGATAAATTTGCGGAACTCGTGAGAGATCTTGACGCTAAATATTTAGTCGTTTCATACAACAACACTTACGATTCAAAAAGCAATTCCTCAAAAAATAAAATCACACTCCAAGAGATTGAGCAAATTTTGCAGAAAAAAGGACCAACCAAGGTTTTTGAAAAAAATTATAGACATTTTAATGCAGGCAATACCAATTTCAATAATCACAAGGAATATCTGTTCGTAACGAAAGCAAAAATATGAGCAATAAAATAAAAAGATCACCCCTGTTTTATGTCGGCGATAAATATAAGCTGATGAAACAACTCATAAATTTATTTCCCAAAGGAATAAATAATTTTTACGAACCTTTTGTCGGCGGTGGCACGGTATTTTTGAATATTGAGGCAAAAAAATATTTTCTCAATGATATAGACAAACATCTGATAAATATTCAAAAACTTTTAATCGCCAGTTCAAAGAATCCGGAAAAATTTTTCAAGGATACCGAAAAAATAATCCACAAATATAAACTTTCGCATTCATATAAAAAAGATATTGTCCCTGATTCGTTAAAAAAGGAGTTTAAAAAAACCTATTACGCAAGATTTAATAAGGAAGGATACGATAAATTAAGAATGAGCGTAAATAATTATCAAAAAAACGACCCCTTGATTTTATACATACTGCTTATTTATGGATTTAATAGAATGTTAAGATTTAATGGCGGAGGCAAATTTAACTTACCTGTTGGCAACGTTGATTTTAATAAAAATGTGGTAAACGCCTTAAACGGCTACTTTGATTTTGTACATGATAAAAAAATATCTATAACATCAAAAGATTTCAAAAAGTTCTTTTCTGACAAAAAATATTCAAAAAATGATTTTGTATATCTAGACCCTCCATACTTAATATCCGCAAGCGAATATAATAAACTATGGAACAAAGAATTAGAATCTGATTTATTAAAAATGATCGATGTCTTAGACAAAAAAGGCGTTAAATTTGCCTTATCAAATGTTACTCACTACAACGGGAGTAAAAATGATTTATTATTGGAATGGATGAAAAAATACAGGGTATACAAAATTGAAAGCAATTACATTAATTATCACAATAACGGCAAAAAGATAATTAAGGAAGTTTTGGTTACTAACTATTAAAATTATGACTAAACGACAATCTGAATACAAACCATTACTATTCACAACAACAATGAGAAACCCTGAACGGTTGAAGAATTTTTTGACTGTGCTTGCGGAATATGACGGCGAAATTTTAACAAACGAAATCATTGATAAAGTCGCCAAATCCTTAATTCAAAACGGGTTATACCAGCCCATGAAAGTATCTTCGGCTGTAAAAGATAAATGGAAGAATGAGATTGAATTAAACGAAACTGAAACCGAAAAAGTATTTTCCGACAACCCTCAAAGTCACAAAGAAGCAGGGTTTGAAAAAGGATGGCCATCAAGATTCGATACTTGGTTTAAAATTGCCAAAGAACTTGGTTTTGTTTGGTATTGGCAAAATGAAGAAATAAAATTTTCCGAAAGCGGGAAAATGTTATTGGACAAAGAAAAACCAGAAAATGAGTTAATGGTTTTTGCCAACGCTTTTGCAAAATATCAACGCCAAAATCCGTTTCGTCGCGTTTTAAATAAAAACGTTCCACTTATTTTGCTCATACAAACCATAAAACTTTTGAACAATGACCCTGCATACAAGGGAGCCGGAATATCCAGATCAGAAATACCATTGTTACTATGTTGGCAAAATGATAATGCCAAAAGTTTATATCGAGAAATTAAAAAATTACGCAAAAAGTATGGTTATACACCGAGCAACGAAGTGATTTTGGATCTTTGTTATGAAATGCTAAACGAAACGAAAAGAGATGATAATTCAATTCTCGGTGATTACCCTGACGATTTTATACGAAAAATGCGTTTAACTGGCTTACTTTCTTTGCGTGGTGGTGGTCGATTCATAGATATAAACACAAAAGAATCAGCAACCGTGGATTATATTTTGAAAAATTATATTTCCTACAAAGAATTTGAAACGGAAAAAGAATTTTTTGAGTATATCGGACAAGTCGACCACGATTTAATCTCAACGCTTACCGTATTTGAAGCACCAGCTAAAACCACAAAGGCAGAATTGGAAAAATGGGTGGATCATTATGCTTGGGATTCAATTAAAACCGAACTTCTTAATTTGGCACAGAAAAAATCTTCTAGCGATGATATTTTGAAAGTCATTGAACAACCATTGCGATTGGAATTTTTAACTTCATTGGCAATCCTTAAAAAATTACCAGACGTTATCGTAAAACCTAATTTTATATCCGACGATGAAGGACTGCCAACAAGTTTTGCGTCTGGCGGAAGCCCCGACATTGAATGTTTAGAAGAAAAAGACACAGTTTTGATCGAAGTAACTTTACTGACTGGAACACAACAACATATCAGAGAGTCGTTTTCTATACATCGACACCTTGAAGAATATGTAAAAAAAGGCACAAAATCATATTCCGTGTTTATCTCGCCAAAATCTTTTATTGATACCGAACGCTACTTTGATTTTATCAAAAAAGATGGGCTGGAAGTTAGAATTTCGAATATTGACAAATTTGTTAATAGCCTTGAGATGAAGACAACATTAAACGAGGCGACTTTTTAATTATTAGTACCTATGAAAAAAATTGATAAAAAAGAATTGAAAGAAATAATTCAAAGCGGACACATCAACCTGCTTATTGGAGCTGGCTGTTCGCTCGATTATCTTACAACTCTAAATGATATTGAAAATCGGATGAATGTTGAAGCAACCAAGGAGCAGGCGCAAAAGGATTACTACAAATTGATGAAAAAATCTAAGTCAGTTCTCAACGACTCACTTGAAACTGATTCTACCGAGAAAGGTGAATTGACTAAAACAAAACAAAATTACGATTCTTTTTTAGGATTTTGGGCTAACACAATTTCTAGTCGTTCTCTGCATATCGTAAATAAGCAGGTAAATGTTTTCACCACAAATTTCGACATGTTTATGGAGGATTCTTGCGAGCGTCTTGGTATTCCATATAATGACGGATTTGCTGGTCAGATAAATCCCAGTTTTAGTGTCGCAAATTTCAATAAAATTCAAAGATATAAAAGTTTGCAATTTGATAACACTTCAGATATTCCGCTTTTCAACATCATAAAACTTCATGGATCGGTTTCTTGGCAAACGAAAAACGAGATGATTATTTATTCAAACGGAACTCATATCGCTGATGATCTTGGAGATAAAACAGGAGATGACTTTAACAAGGAGTACAAGAAAATTGCCGTTATAAACCCAAATGCAGAAAAACATATTGAGACTGTACTCAATACAAATTACGCAGCAATGTTGCGGAAGTTTACATTGGAATTGGAAAAAGAAAACAGCATTTTGATCATTATCGGGTTTTCTTTGGAAGACAAACATATCAAAAATCTCTTATATGGAGTAATGAAAACCAACCCCACACTTATTGTTATTTATTTCTCATACTCTCAATATATTGAAGCAACGCACAAACTAGAAGAAAACAAGAATTCTAATATGTATGTAATTTCATCAGAAATTAAAAAAGAGAAATTTAATAAATTTTTCAATAATGAATCAGATTGGAGTAAATTCGTTGTTAAAGACACAAAGTCCGATAAATTAGAACTTGTAGATAACATAATTGATTTGATAGATAGTTTGGAAGAATCAGAAAGAGGAAAAATTAAACAAGTTTTATGCCAACCCTTTGAAGAAGCAACGGAATATCTTACTAAGGTCATTTTAAATCATGATGTACCCGATAAAAATGAAAGCAAAGAATGAATTTAATTTACAAGATCGTTTAGTTAATGATTCCGTTTTTACAATCGGGAGCGTTTTTAGTGTCAGAGGAAAAGATATTGTTGTAAAAGTCAATAAAGATAAAAATCTTCCTCATCTCTTTTTTAAGGGCAGAACCATTAAGAATGTATCTGTCGGATTATCTAATTATATAAAAATCCTCAAAGGATTCACCGAGATCATCTGCAAGGTTGAAGGCGAATATCTTGAAGAAGATAAATACCAAACGAATAAAAAATACACAAATGAAAAACAAAAAATAGATCGCTTTCTCAATGTTTCTGTTTTTGGTTTTTACGATAATGATCAAAAATTCCAGCACGGCATAAAAGAAATGCCCCTTATCGGGAGCGAATGTAAATTACTTTCAAGAGAAGAATTTGAGATACTTCATCAATTATCTGACAATAATGAACTTTCTGTTCATCTTGGGTCTTTGATAGACGAAGAAACTCAAAATATTTTTATACCAGTTAAAAAATTATTTGCTGGACATATTGGGATTTTCGGTAATACAGGATCAGGAAAATCCAACACTCTTGCAAAAATGTACACGGAATTATTTAAGTTAGATTTGAATGATAATTTCAAAACTAAATCCAAGTTTGTTTTTATAGACTTTGGCGGAGAGTATTCAAAAGAAAGTGTTTTACATCAGGATAAAAAGACATATGTATTATCAACTGAGATAGAATTAAAAGATATTAAAGCCGAGAATAAATTACCTTTAAGTGAAAATAGTTTTATTGATATTGAATTATTGTCAATTTTAGCTAATGCCACTGAAAAAACACAAAAGCCCTTTCTTAATAGGGCAATTAATTTATACAAGAAGATAACCAAAGGAGAAGACCCTATATCCTATTTTAAAAATAACCTAAAATTGATTGCACTTAGGATTTTAAAATTGAAGAATAAAGATCTGGCTTTTTTGTGTATTGATAGATATAGACAAATTTTAAAAATTGAAAGTGATGATGCTAGTTTTGTTATTCCAGAATGGCATAATACGCATTCCTATTTCAAATGCGGCGGAGATAGCGAATATGACCAAATAACTGATGATCAGTATAAGGATCAATCTATTTATACAAAAGCAGATGATTATTCATTTGCTGATAATATAATAGAAAAGTTTTTAGACTTTGCAAGAATGCAACTACTATATGATTTGCTTGATAACAGGGCACAAAATGACCACATATATCCCGCAATAAACAAGTTGGAGAGCATAAAGAGAAGTATTCAGAAGGTTTTTAATACTGAAATTGAAAATAATACTGATTTATTTGATGGGAAGAACGCTGTCGTGATTGATCTAAAAGCTGCAAACAGGGATATTAAAAAATCACTTCCGCTAGTTGTTCTAAAAAAATTATATGAGAATCAAAAGAGTAGTTATAAAACAGACTCATCATTTCATATAATTATTGATGAGGCACATAATATTTTATCTGAAACTTCCGTAAGAGAATCTGAAACTTGGAAAGATTACCGTTTGGAAACATTTGAAGAAATAATAAAGGAAGGCAGAAAATTTGGTGTTTTTCTTACAATTGCCAGCCAAAGACCGTCTGATATCTCGCCAACAATTATTTCCCAATTACACAATTATTTCATTCACAGGTTGATGAATGAAAATGATTTGAAGGCAATAAACAAAGCTGTTAGCTATCTTGATCAACTTTCCTTTAACTCAATCTCTAATCTTTCTGTGGGTTGTTGTTTTATCGCAGGGCAAATGACTCAATTTCCGTTGTCGGTAAAGGTTAAATTACTTGATGAAGATGAACGCCCACAGAGCGAAACCGTGGATCTTGATAAATTATGGAAAAAATCATGATGACTAATGAACAAATAAAAGGCAAAAATTCCCTCCCCTTAAACCCCTTCCTTTTTGCCTTTTATTTAAACAAAATAAGGAGTTTTGGATTTTGGGCATTCACCCCTAACCCCTCTGCCCAAAATCCAAAACAAAAAAAACAAAATTAAAATTCTTTTTTAGAGCAATCCCGATTGCTATCGGGATTAAAGTAAAACATGCACATCACATAACACGGCATATCTGGTTACGGCTTTTATACAAAAGCCTCCACCCATATTTGCCTCCGCTACGCTACGGCAAACATCAGATATGCCGAAACGTTATCCAAAATGTCGCTCCTATCGTCGCTCGATTTTGGATAACGCGCGCGGATACCTCCGCGCGCGTTATCGGAAATATTTTGTGAAAATTTTTATTTGACGCAAGCAAAAAATAACTATAAAATAAGTTTATTCTTAACTAAAACATTATGTCGGGACAAGAACGAAAACCAGATTTCCGTACAGGTAGCGGAGAAATACCTGAAACAAAGGAGAATAAATCCTTCTGGCTTCGAGAAGGCAATGACTTGGCAGGCCCAAGCATTCACAGAGAAGCTGGTGAAGAAACAGAATATGCTGGCGAAGAGCCAGATAGTGAAGGAAGGTATACCGCTTTTTGGGGCGGAAGAAGTGGTTATGCCTACGCTGAAGGGCACCTAACGCCAGAAAAGGCGTCAGAACTATGTCGAAAATCTGGTTTTACCAACTGGGAAAGACGCGAGGTGTTATCAGCGGAAGAAGATGAAGAGACATCGGAGTAGAATAAAAATTTTCACAAAATACATCCGATAACAGCGTATAGCAGGTTCAGAAAATCGCCCTTTTCTATTTCTAATGGAGGGGCGATTTTCTTCTCCCAAATGCCGCCAACTAAAATCGAAGTTTGAGGTATTTGTGAGAGTTTGTGCTATGCCAAAATTTTGTGCAATGATTAGGAGGCGGCACTTCTGCTATACGCGAACATTAGACGAAATAATTTTCTGGGGCTACGTTTCGGTAATTATTTAAAGGACGAATCATTTAGTTTTTAAAATGACAAATATGATCAAACCAATTTCAACTTTATTCATGTTAATGTCAGTCGATGGCAAAATTTCAACAGGAAATACAGACAATTTAGATGTCGATAAAGATTTTCCTAAAATAAAAGGAATCAAAGAAGGCTTACAACAATATTATGATATTGAGCAAACAACAGATTTATATTCTCTTAATTCTGGAAGAGTCCAAGCAAAAGTCGGAGTAAACAAGCCTCAAAAAAATATTGTTAAATTACCAGTTAGTTTTCTGATCATTGATAATCAACCTCATTTAAATGAAATTGGTGTAGATAATTTCATCAAAAAAAGTAAGAAATTATTTATCATTACAACAAATAAAGCTCATCCTGCCTTTGATAGAAAAGATGAGGAAAATCTTGAAATTATCTACTATGAAAATGAGATTGATTTTGTAGATTTATTCAGAAAACTAAAAGAAGATTTTAAGATTGATAATTTAACAATCCAAACTGGTGCTACTTTGAATTCTATTTTTTTGAGGCATAAACTTATTGATAAACTTTCGATCGTTGTTGCTCCTGCATTAGTTGGAGGAAAAGAAACGCCTTCTTTGATAGACGGAAAATCTTTATCTTCAGTTAATGAATTGAAAGATATAAAAGCGTTGAAATTGGTAGATGTAAAAAAACTAAATGATTCTTATTTGCATTTAAAGTATAATGTAATTAATGAGACTATTATTGACTAATCCGCCCCAGAAAATTACATCGCCTAACACTTGCTATCCAAAATTCCTTCGCTGTCGCTACGGAACTTCAGATATGCCGAAACGTTAGGCAAAATTTTGCCTGCCTATATAAGACTCATATAATAATTTTTCTATGAAAAAATTCATTATCATTTTAGTAGTCGCCATCACAGCCATACTTTTTTGGTCGCCTTGGCTAGATGAAGATGGTGGAGAGGCTATTATTCAAGATTTAATAAGAGAAATTCCCCAACAAGAAGAGGTAAAAGCTGAATATGATCAATTACTCGAAAAATACTCTTATAACTCAGAAACCGGAGAAGGCTGTGACGGCTTATCCACAAAATGGGCACCATTTGGTAGAACAATTCAATACTGTGAATATGGCAGTTGGTATGTCACATTCTGGGGTCAGAGGTTTTAAACCGGCAGGCAAAACAGCGTATAACAGCGTGTATCTGGCTACGGAAAATTGGCATTATTAAGATCCTTAAGAGTGCCAATTTTCCTACGCGTACATTAGGTGAAATCCGCATTTGCCCCAGTGCTAAAAATAACATTCAACCATATGACAACGAATAGATGTATCATAATCCATGGATGCCCCTCTGATGCTGAAAAAGCGATGAATCCTGAAACAAGGACTTATGACAAACACTGGATTCCGTGGTTAAAAAGAAATCTTATTGCAAAAAATATTGAAACGGAAACTCCTCTCATGCCCTCGCCCTGGCAACCTGATTATGAAAAATTCAAAGTTGAGTTTGAAAAATATCCTGTTGATGAAAAAACAATCTTAGTTGGACATAGTTGCGGTTGCGCCTTCTTGGTTCGCTGGCTTGGTGAGACTAAGACTAAAATTTTTAAACTTTTTTTAATCGCGCCTTGGAAGATTCCACAAGAGAAAAGGAGTGGCGCTGATGTGAATTTTTACACTTATCCGATTGACCCGATGATTAAAGACAGAGTAAATCAAATAGTGATGTTCACCGCCGACGATGAAGAAGATGACGGCAAAAAAAGTTTAAAAATTTTTCATGAGGTGCTTGGTGGCGAGATTGTTGAATTGTCAGGACAAGGGCATTATTGCTTGGGCGATATGAAAACCGAGGAGTTTCCTAAATTATTGGAAAAGATTTTGCAATAAGATTTCGGGGTATCCATTCCGTTCATTTCGTTATCGAGGACGGGCAAATGCGGACATCGCACAACACCAAATATCTGGCTCAAGAGTTTTGCCTTATTAGATTTTTAATTAAGGAACGCAAAACTTTTTCGACCCAAATTTGCTTTCGTTTCACTCCAGCAAACTTCAGATACTCGGAAACGTTATATGAAATTTTTGAGAATTTTTTACCCACGAATCGCAATATTATGAGACTTAAAAGAATGAAGCATCCAGAGTTATCCAGTGAACAAAAACATAATTTCGTGCTTCCAATTGGTTCTACTGAACAACACGGGCTATTCGCCCCCTTTGGCACGGATACATATATTACGGACTATCTGGTAAACCAAGTGGAAAAGCAATTCCCCGAACTAGTCATTTTACCAACACTTGAATTTTCCAGATCCCGAGAGCATAGAGGCTTTTTTGGCACGATATATTTAACTGAAGAGACATTAGAAAAAGTAATATTTGATATCTGCAATTCTATATACAAAAAAGCAAATATTATTTTCATAGCATAATTTCACCACAATGACGAAGTCGTTCAAAAATTTATAAAGGAAAAATCTGACTTTTTTCAACCCGCAAAAATTATTTATCTTGAAATGTGTGCCGAAGAAGACGAAAAACAGATTGAAAAAATGATAGGCGGGCCATTGGATGGTCATGCGGGAAACACGGAAATCTCAAACATGATGATTATTAATGAATCAACGGTCATCTTGCCCACCGACAAAGATGAAAAATCATTTATCCATGACGCGTTTGGAACAGATAATATTGCTGAAAAAAGTATGAATGGAATTGCAGATAACCACCCAAAGTGGGTTGTGAATAAAGAGGTAGGCCAAAAAAGCCTCGACTTGTATGTGGGGCGAATGGTTCAAAATCTAAAAAAGTACCTGTAAAGAATCCCCAACACATCGCATAACAGCCTGCATGCGTTTCCGCTCCTCGAACCTCGTCGCTCACCCATATTTGCCACCAACAAGCCTAACGGCATATCATGCAATTAGCTAACTTCGCATCAGGCGTCGATGTTAGGCAAAATTTATTTCTGGCCTAATCAAAAATATGAAATATCTCAATGAATTAAGCTCTTTGAATTTACCAGAAGGAAAATTTGCGATTTTCGGTAGTGGTCCAATGGCGATTAGAGGAATTAGAGAGTCAAAAGACCTTGATATTATTGTTAAACAAGACGTATGGGATTCTCTTATCAAAAAATATCCAATGTTATTACATTCTAATCCGACCTGTCTTAAAATCGGCAATATTGAGGTTTACAAAGATTGGCTTGAATTGTCGGATAGAATAAATGAAATTATAGACGGTGCTGAAACAATCGCAAATTTTCCTTATGTGCAATTAAAATATGTTGTGGAGTGGAAGACGCAATTCGGTAGAGAAAAAGACCTTAAAGATATTGAGCTTATCCAAAAATACAACGACAGTCAGAAATAAACATCAGATAATTTTAAACGTAGTACGAAATCGCTACGCTCCCTTGCTACCAACAAGCCTAACGGCATATCATGCAACTAGCAAGTATCGCATATTCTGGAACGCTATACGCCATTTTATAAATTTTTATATTAAATTCTATGGAAAAACCAAAACCAAAAGAAATCGGTGCCGAAAGAATTAAAGAGCTCTTATGGCGTTAAATAGTCTTCTTAATGAACATTAATTAGTTAATAAAATAAAAATATGAAATCAGAACATGGATTCAGTCTGGAAACAACAAAAGATATTGAGATGCTAAAAACTCGTTTTATTAGCATATGTACAAAGTTTGGAATAGATCCAGATGAAAGAATTGCTCTTGCTATGTTTGCGGATATGGGCTTCGTGTTAAGATCTACGACACCTGGTACAAAAGAATGGAAACAAACAAAGCTATATGCACTGAGGGACATGATTCGAGACGCAGATCGAGGAGATGAAGAATATAAAGATGCAGATGATGCTTTAAGAAGTTGGGAAGAAAACGCGCCAAAAAATTAGATCGCTCTATACAACAGCTCTTAATCGAATTATAAAAAACTGGCCAACACTTAGTGTTGGCCAGTTTTTAACTACCGGAGATCGGACTACCGGAGATCGGACGATCTTGGGAGATCCGATCTCAAAAGATCGGATTTCGGCATTAAAGCTTTTGGAATGTGTTGAATCCTGATACAATGCCATTTGTTATGAATAATATAGTTGTTTTTGATATTGAAACGCAGAATACTTTTGATGATGTTGGGGGGTACTTTCCGGAGAAGCTTGATGTGTCTGTGGTCTGTGCTTATTTTTATGCTGATGATTCTTGGCGGTCGTACACGATCGATAAGATGCAGGAATTGCTCAAAGACCTTGAGTCAGCTGATTGCTTGATTGGATATAATAGCATTGGTTTTGATGTGCCGGTTCTAAATAAATATTATGCTGGTGACTTATTGAAGATTCCGCAATTGGATATGTTGGATAAAATTCGTCAAAGTTTGGGATATCGTATTAAACTTGATGATGTTGCTTCAGCTACGATTGGTCAGGGTAAGAGCGCTCATGGATTGCAGGCTGTGCAGTGGTGGAAAGAAGGGAAGGTACAGGAGATTATTGATTATTGTATGCAGGACGTAAAAGTTACTAAGGAAGTATTTGAATTTGGTCAAAAGAATGGCTATGTGCTGTTTGATGATCGAATGGGGGAAAGGCGCATGATCGAAGTAGACTTTACTTTGCCAGAAAACAAATCAGTTATGAATTTAACAATGGGATTTTAATAATTGAGTATAGATATAATTATTCGGTTTAGAGTTTCTGGGCCGGATTTTTGTCTAAGTTGGTCTTTAATGTGAGTAATCTTTGGCAATTCTTTCAGTAGTGTTTTCCGACACTTCTTATCCACAGCCGAGCCTGTTGGCTTTCACCATATCTAGTGGTAAAATGCAGAGTGCTAACACAATATGTTGTGTCTGTCGATTGAGAAGGAGAGGAGAGTGGGGTCCCACCTAGCCTGGGACTTTTATATATCACAAAATCTGAACCATTGCCGAGTGTGAGATTAAGTGTCCTAAGTTGTCAGAATTTCAAAAACTCTGAAAAATCGACTTACTTTCCAAATAAAAATAAATTGTATAAAATATCCTCCTATGGACCAGAAAGCCCCACAGCTTACTCAACGAGTACAAGAACAGACAACCAGTATCGGTGATGCTGTTTGGCAATTTATGACAGCTTTAAAAACCGTGCGTAAACGAGATGGTCAAGAGCAGCCTTTTGATTCCAAAAAGCTGTTTTCTTCTATCGAGCAAGCTTTAGCGGCCTCTGGTGTAAAGGGTCATAATAGACTAGAGAAAATTGTTACTCAAGTCATTTCTAGATTGCAGAGGATTTATGATGGTCATACAGTTCCAAATACAGGTGATATTCGAGAAGTAATTTGCATGACATTGATTGATAACAATCTAATGCATGTGGCTACTAAGTTCATGCGACATCGTCAGACTTTGATTCCAGCTCGATCAAAATCGCCAATTTATGGTCATGGTCTGCGTTTTGCAAGGCATTTTACCCACGAAGGTATTCATCCCTATGATGAGATTCAATGGGAAATGCGCACAGCGTCTATCTCTGATTCAAACGGAAAAATCATTTTTGAACAAACTGATATCGAGACTCCAAAGTTTTGGTCGCAGACTGCAACAAATATAGTTGCGCAAAAGTATTTCCGTGGCAGAGTTGGGACTGCAGAGCGCGAAGCATCAATGAAACAGCTAATGGGACGAGTGGCTACAACTGTTTCAAACTGGGGACGACAGGATGGATATTTTTATAGCGCGCAGGATGCGCAGGTATTTGAGGATGAGCTGATATCAATTTTGATAAATCAAAAAGCATCATTTAATAGTCCGGTTTGGTTTAATGTGGGAATCAATCCACAGCCACAATGTTCTGCTTGTTTTATCAATTCCGTTGACGATGACATGCGTTCGATTATGCAACTAGCATCAACCGAGAGCATGTTGTTTAAGCAAGGGTCAGGAACCGGGTCAAACCTTAGCGGTTTGCGATCATCAAAGGAATTTTTAGGAGGATCAAACGGAAGATCGTCTGGCCCTGTTTCTTTTATGAAGGGATTTGATGCTTTTGCTGGTGTGGTGAAATCAGGCGGAAAAACACGACGAGCAGCTAAGATGGTTATTTTAAATATTGATCACCCAGATATTGAAGAGTTTATTGAATGCAAAGTCAAAGAAGAGAAAAAAGCATGGGCTTTAATTGAGGCTGGTTATGATGCGTCAATGGATGGAGACGCCTATGGATCAATCTTTTTTCAAAATGCTAATAACTCTGTACGGGTTAGTGATGCTTTCATGAAAGCTGTGGTTGAAGGAAAAGATTGGGTAACCCGTGAAATTACTACTGGCGAAGATTCAGTTTCATATCCGGCTAAGGAGCTTTACAGAAAAATGTGTGATGCAGCTTGGCAGTGCGGTGATCCTGGTATCCAATATGATACAACTGTAAACACTTGGCACACTTGTAAAAATTCAGGCAGAATTAATGCATCAAATCCATGTTCAGAATACATGTTTCTCGATGACAGTGCCTGCAATTTGTCATCGTTAAACCTGATGGCTTTCCGAAAGGAAATAAATGGCAAAATGGAATTTGATGTTGAGTCCTTCAAGCATGCGTCAGATATCATGATTACTGCCATGGAAATAATTATTGGAAACTCAAGTTATCCAACACCAGCCATTGAGCATAATTCTCATCGTTTCCGACCGTTGGGAATTGGTTATGCAAACTTGGGAGCGCTTTTAATGAGTCGTGGTTTGGCATACGATTCGCAAGAAGGTCGTAATTTAGCTGCCACAATCACTGCGTTGCTCACTGGTAATACTTATTACCAATCAACAAAAATAGCGGAAAAAATTGGTACATTCGAAGCTTATGAAGAAAACAAAGAGTCAGTTCAAGAGGTTATTCAAAGGCACAGACAAGCCGCCTATGATATAAGTTCAGATAGTGTGCCAGCTGATTTATTATTTGAAGCAAGAAAGTCTTGGGATAACGCACTTGACGGCACAAGAAAACATGGTGTGAGAAATGCACAGCTTTCAGTTCTAGCTCCAACCGGCACTATTGCCTTTATGATGGATTGTGACACCACTGGAGTAGAGCCAGACATTGCCTTGGTAAAATATAAATGGTTGGTTGGTGGTGGAATGATAAAAATATTAAACCAAACAGTTCCCGAAGCATTGGCTCGGCTTGGCTATAGTCATGAGCAAATAAGAGAAATTAATGACTATATTGAAAAAACAGACACAATCGAGGGAGCACCACATTTGCAAGATAATCACTTATCAGTTTTTGATTGTGCATTTAAGGCCAAGAACGGAACACGAACCATACATTACATGGGTCATTTGCGAATGATGTCAGCTGTGCAGCCATTTTTGTCTGGTGCTATTAGTAAAACTGTTAACATGCCAAACAATGCCACAATTGAGGACATCGGTGATGTTTATTTGGAAGGCTGGAAAATGGGATTAAAGGCAATTGCGATTTATCGCGATGGATCAAAACGACAACAAGCATTAACTACCTCGGAGGGAGAAAAGAAGGAGGAGGTTAAAGAGACTGTGGAGATTAAGAAAGATGTTAATGAAGTTGCTACTGTAAAAGTTACAAAGTCAGATCTTGCCCCTCGTCGCCGTCGTATGCCTGATGAGCGAAAATCAATTACTCATCGCTTTAGTATTGCTAGTTATAAAGGATATATTACGGTTGGATTGTATGATGATTGCACACCAGGAGAGTTATTTGTGACAATGTCAAAACAGGGGTCAGTTATTAGTGGATTGATGGATGCATTTGCTACTAGCGTTTCAATGGCATTGCAATATGGAGTTCCATTGCAAGTATTAGTTAATAAGTTTGTTCACATGCGGTTTGAGCCATCTGGATTTACCAGCAATCCAAATATTCGGGTAGCAAAATCGATTGTTGATTACATTTTCCGATGGATGGCTTTCAAGTTTTTGTCAGGTGAAGAACAAAGGCAAGTTGGAATCAATGTTATTGCTGAGCCAGTTGTTGAATCAGAGGAACCAAGTTTGGTAGTTCCAGAAGTTGGGTCTCAGGTAAGTGAAAAAAAAGAACAAGAACAGTTATTTGGAAAGTCAGTTGACTGCGCTATAAAAGAAGTTGTGTCTGAGGTTACATCAGAAAAGTTAACTATGACATTTGATAACCTGGCTGATGCACCAGCATGCGATACCTGTGGATCAGTTATGGTACGAAACGGAGCTTGTTATAAGTGTCTAAACTGCGGATCAACTTCAGGTTGCAGCTAGTCTCTGTTCCGTAGTTTTAAACAATTTGGGTCGTAAGAGCGAAAGAATCACCCGGCCGGGTGATTCTTTCGTCTCAAGTTAGGAGTTCAAATTCTTGCCGTACACCTCGGTGCTCTCAAAGAGCGAAGAGGTGTGAATAAGTAATAGTTTGATTGATTAAAGTACAATTCTAAAAGAAATATATTATACTTTCACGAATCTATTGATTCGTGTAGCATGAGGATGAAGAAATTAACATTGATATTAGATTATGCGGACGCAACAGATAGATAAAAAAATATTGGGTCACCAAGGTTATGGACTCGTGCAGTTGATCCATGGTGACGGGAAGGGTAAGACGACTTCAGCGCTTGGTCAGGCGATGCGTTGTGCCGGCTCTGGTAGAAGAGTTATGATTATATTTTTTGACAAAGGTGGAAAAGATCATTATAACGAGCGGGCGATTCTTGATAAGATTGGTCAGATTGATTATCAAGCATTTGGCCGAGACAGGATTGAGGCAAATGGTAAGTTTGATTTTTCGATCAATGATGAAGATCGCTTGCAGGCACGTCAAGGTTTAGTTGTTGCTCAGGAAACAATGTTGTCAGGAAATTATGATTTGGTAATCCTTGATGAGATTAATTCAACAGTTGCGCTTGAAATGCTAAACGCCCAAGAAGTTGTTGATGTGATCAATATTCGGAAGCCAAATGTTGAGGTAATTATGACTGGTCGCAACCCAGTTAAAGAGTTGATCGATGTTGCTGATTTGATTTCTGAAGTCAAAATGCAAAAGCATTATTTTTATTCTGGAGTCAAAGCAAGAGAGGGGTTGGATTACTAGCTGTGGATATCACGAAAAATACCCTTTACACAAAAAATTCAATTGTTATACTGCTTAAAATTATTCATTATATTTATGGATGTAAACATTGCCCTTGAAGCTCTTCTTAAAGAGCAAGCTATCGTTATTAACGATAAAACATTTCAGCCAACTCAGGTCAACAAAGTAAATTTATCAAGTGGGGAAATCCAGTATTGGATTCGTGGAGAAGAGAATGTTTGGTTATGTATTGATGCAGATACTGAAGAGATTCGGATGTTTGAGGATATTGATGAAGAGCTAGAGCCAAATGATGGAGCAGTATTTTACGGAGGAGATGATTATGAATTTTCCTACGAAGCTAACGGAAAAGTTTTAGATGAGGAAGACGAGCAGATTGATACAGTTGAATTTAAGGAATATGAATCACCACGGGGAGATATATTGCGATTAACCGAGTACGAAGTTGCCGCTGATGTTATTCAGTCAGCTATCGGATGGACAATCACTGAGGAAGATTTGCAAGAGGTGTAGGAGTACGGAATCCAGATCATTGAGGAATAAACCTGAGCGCTTGCTCGGGTTTTTTTGTGGTCGAATTGTGGGCTATCGGATTGCATGGGTTGGGATTGCGGTAATTTTGGCCGGGAGCTGTATTATCATCTCTGGGTAGGGTAAAATATGGACATGCCAGTAAACGATAAAAAACGCTCGTCAAATGTGTCATCAGACTCGTGCTTTGAGACTCGATTGAAATACCTGCGTTTATTTTTTTTAGTATTTGCCTGTGTGATTGGCGCTAAATTATTTTTGCTGCAAATTGTTAATGCTCAGTTTTACCAAGATTTAGCTTCTGGTCAGCACGATGTTTATGAGGAATTAATAGCAAACCGTGGAGATATTTTAATGAGTGATTGGAAAGACGGCTCTGAGTATGTAGTGGCAACAAATGAATCTCGCGCTTTTGTTTTTGCTGAACCAAGAAAAATTGAAGATCCAGAGTCAACTGCAAAGTCGCTAGCCAGAATTTTAGGATATGAGATTACAGATGTTTTTGTGGAGCCTGAAGTTCAAGCACAGAGCGGCGGAATCTTTGATGGTTTGTTTACTGCAGATTTTCCAGATGAAGAAGGATCATCAGATCCTTCTATGGTAGACGATGAATCGCTAGAGCCCGAGGCGTCAGACTATGAACTTCTTTTAACGCGACTATCAAAAGAAAATGATCCTTACGAACCAGTCGCTCGCAATGTACCAGAGTCAACTTTAAATAAAATTTTAGATCTTAATTTAACTGGTATTTATCATGTTTTAGAAGGCGTGCGATCCTATCCGGAAGCAAATGTTGGTGGTCATGTTCTAGGATTTGTATCAAGAACAGATGAAGGCATGAATGGCCAATATGGCATTGAAGGATATTTTAATGATTTTCTTTCAGGCGCAAATGGATTTTTGGATATTGTGACAGATATTGGTGGAAGCTGGATTGGTGTTGGTAAGCGTGATTTTGATCCAGCTGTGGATGGGGGAGATATACTTTTAACAATTGATCGAACCATTCAATACACAGCTTGCAAAGCCTTAAGCGAGGGAGTTGAAAAATATGATGCAGATGGCGGAAGTGTGGTTGTGATGGATCCAAGCACTGGCCGTATTATTGCCATGTGCAATGCGCCTGACTTTGATCCAAATATTTACAATGAGGTTGAAAGTATTGAGATTTATAATAATGGATCGATTTTTGATGCCTATGAACCAGGATCTGTCTTTAAGCCAATTGTCATGGCGGCCGCCCTGGATATGGGAGCAGTTACTGCATCTGAAACATATGTTGATACTGGTGAAGAAAAAATCAATGAGTATACAATTCACAATTCAGATTTAAAAGCACACGGGGTTCAGACCATGACTGAGGTTTTGGAAAATTCACTTAATACTGGGATGATCTATGTAATGCGAAAAATGGGCGGGGAAGTAATGACGCATTATTTAGAAGATTTTGGTTTTGGCACTTTGTCAGGTATTGAGCTTGATAGTGAGGCGACCGGAACGCTGGCATCTTTAGCAAAAAATTCAGAGATTTATTATGCAACTGCTAGCTATGGACAAGGAATTACAGTCACACCATTACAAATTGCATCAGCCTATAGTGCCATGGCTAATGGTGGTTGGTTGATGCAACCATATATTGTCGAGGAAAAAAGATATACTGATGGCACAGTTGAGGACACTCAGCCGCGCAAAATTCGACAAGTGATTGATAGTAAGGCAGCAACAACTGTGGGTGCTATGATGGTTCAGGTGGTGGAAAATGGTCATGGTAGACTGGCGGCTGTTGATGGTTATTATGTTGCTGGAAAAACAGGAACTGCTCAGGTGGCGAAAAAAGATGCAAGTGGATATGAACAAGGAATAACAATTGGATCGTTTGCTGGCTTTGCTCCGGTTGAAGATCCAAGGTTTGTGATTGTCGTACGAATCGATCACCCAAGAACTACAGAATGGGGAGAAAGTACGGCTGCGCCAATTTTTGGAGAAATTGCTGAGTTTATTCTTGATTATCTAGAAATCCCACCAACGAGGTAGCGTCTTTCTACTTTTCGCTTTCTACTTTATACTATAATTAATATGAAAAATTTGATTATCTATCTACTCCGATCAAGGGCTAAGTCGATTTTGAGTAAGTTTAACCCAAAGATTGTGGCGATCACTGGGTCGGTTGGCAAGACATCAGCCAAAGAAGCGATTGCGCTTGTGTTGTCAGCTAAATATAAAGTTAGAACAGCAAAAAAAAATTACAATAATGAGTTTGGTGTACCATTGACGATTTTAGGGGAAAAAAGTCCAGGTAAAAACCCATTTGGCTGGCTCGCGCTTTTTTGGCGATCATATTGGGTTAAAGATTTTCCACAAGTCTTGGTTCTTGAGTATGGAATTGATAAGCCAGGGGATATGGATAAGCTTTGTGCGCTGGCCCGACCAAATGTTGCTGTTGTTACTGGAATCTCAACAGTTCACGCTGCAAATTTTCAAAGCGTGCATTCACTGGCTGGTGAAAAGGCAAAGTTGGCTCAATGCGTTTTGCAGGGTGGTTGTGTGATTTTAAATGAGGATGATGAGAAAGTCAGGGCTATGGAAGAAAATGCAAACGAGCGCGTGGTCAAGTACGGATCAAGGTCAATTGAAAACACATTTAATAACATGGAGTTGGAAACTCGAGTCGATGCGCATTTTTCTGTTGGCGAGACATTTATTGTCACTCGATCAGAGATAACTATCAGTGGTGAGGTTTATGGAACGCTGGAATTAAATAATATGATTGGCTATGCGCCGCTTATGTCAGCACTTTGTGCTTTAACGGTTGCGCGACAGATGGATGTTAATGTGACACTTGCAATGCAAAAAATAACAAAAGAGTTGTGCCCAGTTCCAGGCAGGTTAAATCCAATTGCCGGAATTAAAGGATCATTGATTATTGATGACTCATACAACGCAGCTCCGGCTGCCATGCAAAATGGACTTGAGGCCTTGCGCGCTTTTACATTACTTGAGGGCAAGGATCGAAAAATCGCCGCGCTTGGACAAATGGCAGAGCTTGGACAATATACTAAGCAGGAGCATCGTTTGATTGGTATGAAGGTTGCCGAGGTTGCTGATGTGTTTGTGGCTGTGGGGGAAAGTATGCGAGTTGCAGTCGAGGCGGCCGAGGAGGCCGGCATGTACAAAGAGGCGATCGAATGGTTTGCCACCAGCGAGGAAGCAGGTAGATATTTGGATCGCGAGATTCAAGAAGGGGATATTGTTTATGTTAAAGGATCCCAGTCATCACGCATGGAAAGAGTTGTGAAGGATTTGATGGCTGAACCATTACGCGCATCGGAGTTGTTGGTTCGTCAGGAAGAGAAATGGTTACGGCAATAGAGCCGATATATATATTGGAATTAAAAACAGATCACGCCCGGGCCTTCGAGGAAGCGCGGGCGTTTGAGTTACGGTTTTGACGGAGTCATGCCAGCGTTCTGCAGGATGAACAGCCCGGAATGTCCGTCACGGTGCAGGCGCATGACTTGCCAAGCCCTCGGCCTTTGTATTGCCACTTTGCAGAGCAGGAATGCAAAGAGCTCGGAAAGAGGATTCTGACATACCAGGACAGCGTTGAGAACATTGACCCTTTCTTTGGCCAAAATCGACATTAGGTCTTCTCGCTTCTGTGCCTGAATTTTCTCGTACCATCTTGGGTAGTGTTGCCTGAGGTACGAAATCAAGCTCAGCGTCTCTTTACCGGTCTGTCGTGAACGCTCCACATAGGTAGCGTAGCGATCAAGCTTGCTAAATCCCTTAGCGCTTGGCTCGTCTGACGGACTGCTCATGCGAGCGTCGCAGATGATTGTTCTGATTTGCCTTCCGCGCAGTTCGGCGATTGTGCTTGCGCAGTGCAAGCCGGCAGGGTTTGGCGGAAAGCATAGGCGAGTGATGTTGGTCGGAATGGATCTGACCAAATCAAACGCCGGAACTTTACGTTGTGTGGTCTGCCTGGGGCAGACTACCAGGTACACATTGGTGATCATGGTCGTCTCCTTAGGCAGTTGCAGGTTCTGCAATTATCTTTGCCCAGAAAATGATATTTGTCAACCAAAAAGACCAGTAAATTAGTATAAAACATGTTGCGCAATAATAATAATATTATTTCATCCAAAAAAAAGACCGGGTTACCCCGGTCTTTTGGAAGGTTCGACTTTCGTGTTGGTTTGGTTTTACTCTTTCATTAATCTTTTTGGCAACGGTCTTTTGCGACGGACTCCGTATTTTTCTACTCGGTGTTCAATGAAAGTTACAATCTTGGCCGCCACATCAACTCCTGATCCTTTGCTAATTCCTTCAATTCCAGGATTTGAGTTTACCTCAATCACTTTTGGTCCTTTGTGCGTGCGCAAAATATCTACTCCGGAAATATCAAGCCCCATTACTTGTGACGCTTTAATGGCTATTCGTTTTTCTTCATCACTTAAATCAGCTACTTGAACGCTACCGCCTTGATGAAAGTTTGCTCGAAATTCTCCGCTTTTAGCAACTCTCATCATTGTTGCTACCACTTTTTTTCCAAGCACGAAAACTCGAAGGTCGCATCCTTTTGCTTCTTGAATATATTCTTGCAATGACACCGGACCTTTTTCCTTGGCGATTAGATATTCAACAATTGGTTTTAATGATCGCTTTGATTCGGCAATAAACACGCCTTTGCCATGGGTGCCAAAGATGACTTTGATGATGACTGGAAAAAGAAACTCTTCTGATGCTTGTGCGAGAAGTTGTGGATCGCGGACAACCAGAGTTTTTGGAACAGGGACACCGAAATGATCAAGCATTTGCAAGGTACGGATTTTGTTTTTCGCACGGAATACGCCAATGTATCCATTTAAAACATAAAATCCAGCTAGCTGGAATTGTTTGATAATTGATGCATTAATGCTTGGATCTTGTGTAAAGCCTGGGCGGACAACAATAACATCGTATTTTTTTGGATCTATGGCAATTCCTTGGTAAGTTATTTTTTTCCCGTTACCAAATTCAAGTCCAACATAAGGGCTGTAAAAAACTTTGACTTTATGTCCGCGAGATTTTGCTTCGCGAATGATTCGCTTTGTTCCGATCGCTAATTTTTTTGGACCAGCTACAAAGCTCAATATCCCGATTCTCATAATAATTATTTATGAGTGAAATAAATGGTAAGGTTTTTAACCTCGGCATTCTATGCTGATAATGTCAGTTGGTCAAGAAGCATTGGTTTGTTTGGAAAGGAATTCATTTAAAGCCTTAATAATCACTTCTTTTTCCGTTGCTGTCATTATAGCTTGTTTGTATTGTTTAAAGCCATCAACACCTTTGAAATACCAACCAAGATGCTTGCGGAATGTGGAAATGGAAGATTCTCCGTAGTGTTCAAGATGAGTTTCAAGATGTTCGATGACAGTTTTGATTTTTTCTTCAAGAGTTGGATATGTGACTTCAATGTCGGCTAGATGTTGTTCGATTTGGGCAAAGATCCATGGGTTTCCCAAGGCACCGCGAGCAATCAAGGCGCCGTCACATTTTGTATCATCCAGAGCCTGAAAATAATTTTGCCAAGTAAAAATGTCGCCATTATATAAAATTGGAATTGACGAATTTGCTTTGACCTGGGCAACTACTTTGCGATTGGCAACTCCAGAGTATGCTTGCTTTTGCGTTCGACCATGAACAGTAATCATATCTGCGCCAGCGTTTTCGATGACTTTGGCAAATTCAATACATTCTTCATGAGATGACCAGCCGGCCCGAATTTTTACAGAAACCGGAACATTAACAGCTGACTTCACAGATTGAACTATTTTTGCAGCCAGCCCTGGATCTTTCATTAAGGCCGCGCCATTGAAGTTGTTAATCATTTTATAAACCGGACAGCCCATGTTGATATCAATAGCATCAGGGGCGAGTCTTTTGATCAGGCCCCCCTCCTTTTCCAAGGAGGGGTGGGGGGTGGTTGCTGTAGCTTCCATAATAATCCTTGATGATTTCCCCATTGTTTCTGGATTGGCGCCAAATATTTGTTGAACTATCGGTCGTTCGATTGGATCAATACCGGTCATGATCATTGTTTTCTCATTGCCTCGAACAATAGCTTCGCTGGAAACCATCTCTCGAAAAACAATTAATCTTGAATCAGACACAGATTGTAAAACAGTTTTGCGAATTATTTTGCAAAACGGGGTATCTGTCATATCAGCCATGGGAGAAAGTCCAAGGATCGGTCTTTGTTGATTTTGCCAGTTGAAATACATAAGGCATGAGTGTAATCGGGAACGAAGTTTTTGTCACTCTTTTGCGGGAATGACAAGCGAACCTGAGCTAATAATGTGACACCATGTGCAATCACTTGGTATTATACACCTATATGAAATTAACATTTTGTGGTGGGGTTCGAGGTGTGACTGGTTCTTGCTATTTGCTTGAGACAAAAGCTCATAAAATTCTGATTGATTGTGGAATGTTCCAGGGAGACCATGCGCTTGAGTATAGCCAAGAGCCATTTGATTTTGATCCTAAGAAAATTGATGCAGTTATTTTAACTCATGCTCACTACGATCATTGTGGTCGCTTGCCAATGTTGTCAAAACAAGGATTTACTGGTTTGATTTTTTGCACGCCACCAACCAAGTCGCTGACCAGTATTGTTTTGCAAGACGCCCAGCATTTGATGGCAGACAATAATCACCGCATGGACACTCCGATTTTGTTTGACATGGCTGATGTAAAAAATGTGGATGATTTGATTAATACGATGAATTATCACACTCAGTTTGAGATAATTCCAGGCGTGAATGTTATGTTACATGACGCCGGACATATTTTAGGCTCCGCGTTTGTTGTTGTTGATATTGATGCTAAGCATACAGCCGACTCGAAGGCCCGTAGAATTGTGTTTAGTGGAGACATTGGTAATGACAAAGTTCCAATATTGCCACAGACAGAAAGCATTAGTAATGCTGACATTGTCATTTGTGAATCAACCTATGGCGATCGCGAACATGAGCCAGTTGATACTCGTATGACAAAACTGCGTGACATGATCAAGGATGTGGTTGGCGACAATGGTACTTTGCTTATCCCTGCGTTTTCCATTGAGCGAACACAGGAATTACTTTATGAACTGGATAGAATGATTGATGACAAGGCAATACCAAATTGCCCAATTTACTTAGATAGCCCGCTTTCCATTAAAGCCACGGAGATTTATAGGGAGTTTTCTCAATATCTTCGTTTTGATCGGGATATTTTTACCAGTCCCGATCGTGATTTTTTCAGTTTTCCAAATTTGCATGTGACCCTCACTGTTGACGCATCAAAGTCAATCAATGAAGATTCTGGGCCAAAGATTATTGTGGCCGGCGCTGGCATGATCAACGGTGGCAGAATTTTGCATCACCTAAAGCGATACATTGAGGACTCAAGGTCAGGCATTCTTATTATCGGCTATCAGGCAGAAGGAACGCTTGGCAGAAAGATTTTTGACGGGCAGAAAAAAGTTCATATTTACCACGACCCCTTCGAAGTGCGGGCTAAAGTTTCCGCTATTGGAGCCTTTTCTGCTCATGGCGACCGCAAGAAATTAAAGCAATGGCTGGCAACTTGCTCAGAGCCAATCGGGCAGATTTTCTTGGTGCATGGCGACACTGATGTGAAAGAGAATTTCAAAATATATTTAGGAAAAGAACTGGCAACAAATATAGAAATCCCAAAGTATTGGCAGAGTTTTGAGTGGTAGGGTTGACTTTTCTGACATTTTAGGGCATATTTTGCCCACCCCCAACCGCACTAGGAGGTGCAATTGTGTCAGACATCAATCCCAAGTACAGGCAAGCGCTCGAGCATGCGGGCACAGCAGTGGCCGTGGCTTACGAAGCTGGAACCCGTGGCAATGAGCTGGCAGCGCGTGCGCTCGACAAGCTCGCCGAACACGGTATCCGGGTCGTTGGTCGCAAGGCCACTGTCAGGCTGAGCGATCGTCGAGCTGATGGGTCATTTGTCATGCAGATTCTCGGCACCGAGATGGGTGATCTCGTTGAGGTCACCCTTGTGCCCAGGCTGGATGCCTAGTTGCCTGTTCCATCGTCACCGCCACGGTTCCGTGGCGGTGAAATCGTCTTCACATCGGGAGAATCGATGAATACTCCGGAAATCGTTTCGCCCCGCCCCAACTGGAGCGGGGTTGGTGCTTTTAAACCGAAGATAGACTTTTGTATCACTTTTTCCTAAATTAGTTGGTAAACCCGATCCAGTCGTAAAATTCTTTTTCTGATGATTGGCTTGGGTTAAAGTCGATAAACTCTGTTGCGTATGGTGCAAGCGTGCTCATGCGGATTGCTTGGGTATTCAAAGCTCGACTTTGCTCATCGTAACAGACGCTCACTGGTCCATTGAGTGGCGCGACTTCAATTTCATTAAGCCAGCTGTAATGTACAATGCTGGCTCGAGCATCAGATTCGAGCTTCACATCAACTTCACGAATCGAAATATTTGATTGACCTGTAACAACAATTCGACCTTGGATGAGTTGAAGATCAAGATTGCCTGCACGGCCGTTAGCAAGTTTTAGTTCTGTGTTTTTTGCCAAGTAAATTGTTGTGTTAGAAATTTTGAAGCTTGCGTATTGATCAAGTGTGGTCATTATTTCACCGCGTTTAATGATTTCTCCAGACTCGATATTTACAGCTGACATGTGTGTTTCGGTTGCGACGCGATTGTATACTAGTAGCCCACTTGCGATCGCAATAATTGAAATAATTAAAATTTTGTTAAGTGTGATAAACTTACAGATGTTCATAGATAGATATATTCTATCGGATTTAATAAATAAGATCGAATTCTATGGCTTTACTTGAGTTTTACGGCGAAGGTTGTCCACATTGCACACTTATGAAACCGCTTGTTGAAAGGTTGGCAAAAGAAGAGGGCGTACAGGTTGAGGTGATGGAGATATGGGAAAATAAGGAGAATGCAAAGAAAAAAGATGAGTACGACACCGGCGCCTGTGGTGGAGTTCCATTTTTTATTAACACAGAAACAAAAGTCACAATCTGCGGATCAACCGATTACGAAGCTTTGAAAAAGTGGGCCTTGTCCTAAGCTATTCCGGCGCAAGGAGAAATATTCGAAAATCAAAAGAGATGCATTATTGCATCTCTTTTTTGTCTTGTTAAAATCTTTCCACCCAGTGAGTGTCAATTTCTACATTTAGCTCTAGATATATTTTTTTGCCCGTGACTGCTTCGAGTTCGTTTCTAGTTGATTGGCTGATTTCCTTGATACCTCGTGCACCTTGGCCGATTATCATTCTTTTGTATCTTTCTTGAGATGTCAGAACATCGGCACGAATATAGATTACTCCGTTTTTTCTTTCTTCGATCTCATGAACAACCACATGAACCGAGTAAGGAACTTCTTCGCGCAAACGGAGGAAAAGTTTTTCCCGAATTAGTTCAGCGATTCTTTCTTTTTGTCCAAGGTTTGAAATTTCAGTTGGCCCGTAGTATGCCTCACCTTCAGGCAGATTATCAAAGATCCAGTTTTTAAGAAGATCAAGATTTGTTCCTTGCAAAGCAGAGAGCTCAATAACTGCGTCGAAATGTTCATCAAAAAGATCGCGGTAAAAATCAATGTTTCTTTGGGCAGATCGCTCATCAACTTTGTTGATGATGAGTAATTTTGGTTTATCAATGTGCTCAATCATTTTTAGAGTCTGTCTTTCCTCATTGCCGATTTCCCGAGTTGGATCAACAACATAGAGGATCACATCAATGTCTCTAAGAGATTCTTTTACAGACGCAAGAAGTTTTTTTGTTAACTCGTCCTTTGCCTTTTGCATTACCCCTGGCGTATCCACAAAAACGATTTGACCTCGATGGTCATGCACAACGCCCTGCAAAGGCACGCGGGTTGTTTGTGGTTTGGGAGTAGTTATTGCAACTTTTGTACCAACCAGCGAGTTTAACAATGTTGATTTACCAACATTAGATCGCCCAATTAGCACAGCAAAACCGGATTTAAATGATTCTTGATTCATATTGATTTGTATTATAGGGATTCGGGCAGAAAGCACAAGCGTCCTGCTATGGGCAGGACGCAATGAGCAGCATATCATATTGTTCGAGTCAATTATGTGAGGATCGAGCGGGGAGTTGGACTCTGGGGAGTTGAATTCCGTGGTATTGTCGGACTTCGGGCTTTGATTTGTTATCCAGACCTAGGGTTTTCAAAAATGCCAAATTCGGATATACTCCCGCCAAACTTATTCATAAGTATCTTATGACAAACAAATTTCGTTCGTGGATTTATAGCTTATCTTTTATTGGCCTTATCGCTGGTGGAGTCGTTGCGGCCTCTGGTACGGCAACAGAAGGTGGGCACGGGGCGAGCATTGCCCTCACATTCCTTTGGATCGCTGTTATCCTAATCGCTGCCAAGTTTGGTGGACTGGTGGAGAAACTTGGTCAGCCAGCAGTACTTGGTGAGCTTGTTATTGGTGTAATTCTTGGAAACTTGGCCCTTGTTGGCCTTCATACATTTGAACCGATTCTTGAAGATGGGATTATTAAATTTTTGGCAGAGCTCGGAGTTGTAATTCTTTTGTTCCAAATTGGACTTGAGTCAAACATAAAGCAGATGAGAGAAGTTGGATTGTCTGCTTTTTTGGTAGCTGTAGTTGGGGTGGTTTTACCATTTGTGCTGGGAACTTATGTTGTTGGCCCATGGATCATGCCCGGCCTTGATCCAAATGCTTACTTATTTTTGGGAGCGGCCTTAACCGCAACTTCAGTGGGAATTACTGCTCGAGTATTTAAAGATCTAGGAAAATTACATATTCCCGAAGCGCAAATCGTTTTGGGCGCAGCTGTGATTGATGATGTACTTGGACTTGTGATTTTGGCAGTAGTATCGGCCATTGTGACAGTTGGAGCAGTGAGTTTGGGAATGATTGGTTGGATTTTAGCCAAGGCAATTTTGTTCTTGGTTGGATCGATTGTAATTGGGCAATTGTTAGCTCCATGGCTGGGACGAATGTTTGCCAAGATTCAAACAGGGATCGGCATGAAGTTCACGCTTGCCATCATAGTTTGTTTGCTGTTTGCATACTTAGCGCAGATGATCGGGTTGGCCGCCATTGTGGGAGCGTTTGCCGCTGGTTTGATTCTTGATCCTGTTCATTTCCGATATTTTAAGGATGCAAAAATTGTGCACGATGTTAAACAGGCGCTCAAGGATGCCGATGCCTCAAACGAGGCGATCAAGCAGGTTAATCATGCCATTGAAGAACATTCACATCGTCATATTGAAGATCTAATTGAACCGCTAGCATTTTTCCTTGTTCCCATCTTCTTTGTGCTAACTGGAATGGAAGTTAAGCTTGACTCATTGTTTGATGGCAGAGTTTTGTTAGTTGCTCTTGCTATCACGCTTGTAGCTATCGTGGGAAAGATTTTAGCCGGAGCTGCCGCCGGCAAAGTAAACAAACTTTTAGTAGGTTGCGGAATGATCCCGCGAGGCGAGGTTGGACTTATCTTTGCTTCAATCGGTAAAGGACTGGGAGTAATCAACGACGAGCTTTTCTCAGTGATCGTTATTATGGTGATCCTAACAACTTTGCTTACGCCACCGATTTTGAGTGTGATGTTGAAGAAGTATAAGGAATAGTAGAGAAAAATCTAAAGCAAAAAGAAAACAGCAACCCATTCCTCGCTAAAGCTCGGAATGGGTTTTTATAATACGCAAGGCAATTTAAGCGGTTAAGCACAACGACCACCCGGGTGTTACCGTTAAATTTTGGGTGCTTTTAAACCACAAATTTCAGGCCAAGTCGCCTGTTTTTTGATACTCATTTGGAGTGAGGATTTGCCGTTCAAATGCTTGAATTTGGGACCGCAGTCAGTGAAGGGTTTTGTTCGTCTTCTGATGACCAGACCGTTCAGCCAAAGATTGGCATTGTCTTGATTTTTAAAACCCTTGAGAGCCCGAAGCCTGATGTTGAAATGAGAGTTGAAGAGTTCAATCAAGTTGGTGTTGTTTGGACAGTCAGGGAAATTTTTATAAGCAAATAATTCTTTTCTTCTCTGGTCTATTTCTAAAACAATATTTTGTCTAATGGGAATATCTTCGCATCGTTTAAACCAAACATGACGAAGAACTTCGTTTAATTTTTTATCGTCTTCATATTCATCGAAGACATATTTTTTTAATGAATTGAAAAAGTGACGATGGGTTGGGTCTGTTCTAATGTTTAAATTCTTTCTAATGTTCTCTAGATAATGATTTAGGCAAAGCTGGTTTTGTATGTCTGGATAGATCTGTTTTAAGGCCAAAGGAAGCGAAGAACGGTCATCGGAGACAACAATTTTTAGTGGATAGTTTAGTTGTTTTAATTTGTTAAAAATTTTAAGGAAAGCTTCCTCGCTTTCTGATCGAGCTAAAATACCGAACAGAATATCGTGAGTTTCATAATCGATGAGATAGATAAAAGGTATTCTTTCTTTATAACCACGCACTTTAACATACTTGCCATCGATAATTAAAATACCCGACGAGTATTCACAACACTCTTGGGTTAGCTCAAAACAATCTGGCAGAGATTCTAATTCTTCAAGGACTCGATTAAATGCTTGAGCGCCAGACAAACCATTTTCATCACCAAGTTTTCTGAAAGGAACACCATCGATATTTGTTACCCAAAAAACTTTTTCCAAAGCCGTGTGACTAACAGAAAAAGAGCTTTTACAGCTCTTGCAAAAATATCTATTTATTCCTCTTCGACTTCCTTTCTTAATTGTTTCAACACTCTTACATTTTGGACAGAATGGACAGTGTTTTTTTGACCATAATAACGACTTTAACTAGTTAAACATCTAAATCTTAGCAAACTTTACAGAAAAAATCACCTTTTCAAGCACCCAAAATTTAACGGTATCCACCCGGGTGAGGGGTGGTCGCAGAAGATGGGTCAGTGGACCTCGAGCGGATCATGCCACTTTGTAACCATGGTCGAGCAACTCCTGCGCCTCGTAGGCGCTTGGGGGCTCGGGGAAGATGTTGTCGATCACCCAAGGCTCGATGCCAGCATTGAGGCATCGAGCCTTGGCTTCCTCGACATCATTTCCGCGATTGACGCGGGCCTGCGTGGGCAAGCCCAGCATGAGCACCTCGAGCCAGCAGCCGAAACGATCGGTCAGAGGCCGGAGGATGCCACAGCGGCGCAGGGCGACGAGCTTGTAGATCGCGTCGTAGGCGACTTGACTCTGGATCCTGCCGGCAAGGCCGTGCTGGATCATGCGGATTTCCATGGAGGGTCGGAGGTCGAAGTCGAGCGGGGAACGGTACATTTCTTGTCCAGTGCGCTATTTAAGCGCGGTTGAAGTGCGCAATTTTTTTATCACAAAATTACGAATTTGTCCATAAGGCACCCACCCCGACGCCAGGGATGCGACAAGTCCTTGATTGGGACAACGACTTTTATTGATTATTTTAGTTCGAGTCGAGTTACTAACTCAACATGCGGTGTATGCGGGAACATGTCGATGGCGCGCATGGCAGTCACTTTGTAAAATTCTTGGAGCATAATTAGCTCGCGGGCGAAGTTTTTATAGTTACAGGAAACATACACAATAGTTTGGGGCCTAGCTTTTATGATGTCTTGCAAAGCCTTGTCGTGCATACCACTGCGAGGTGGGTCGAGGATGACGATGTCAGGATTTAATTTTTTCCAATCAAATTCCTCAGTTTTAGCATCGTGAAACTCAATTCCAACATTATTAAGCTTTGCGTTCTGGCGGGCATCGACGATTGCCTCGGGTACAAGCTCGACTCCGATGGTTTTTTTAGCCTTGCCTGCAAAGCTGATGGCAAAAAATCCTGTTCCACAATAAAGGTCAAGTACTGTCTTTCCGGAAACATCGCCAGCAAACTCTTGAACTGTTTGCAAAAGCAGTGGGGCAGTGCTGGAGTTTGTTTGAAAAAATGCGTTTGGGGAGATTGTGTATCGAAGTCCGTTAATCTCTTCTTCGATCGACCCGTTTCCGATTATTGCTTTAAGTTCATCACCAAAAGAGACATCAGAGATTGTGTGATTTATTGACCATATCAGTGTAGTCGGGTGTGTTTGTTGTCCAAGTGTTTCAATAGCCGACCTGGCTTGATTCTTTTCTGATTCATCCGTGGGGGCGCTGGTAATTATGTTAATCATTGTTTGACCGGTGGACGCGCATCTAATTGAGCCGTAGCGAAGCAGTCCGGTGTGGGCTTTTCGATCAAAGTATGAAAGTCCGGCAGTTTGCGCCCAAGATCGAACTTTGTAAAAAAGCTCATCGATTTTCTCGTCAGCAATAAAGCAAGGGTGATTATCAATCACGCGCCACCATTTACCTTTTTCCCGCAGTCCCACCTTTCCTTGAAAATCAATAACAAAATCCATGCGATTGCGATAATGCTCAGCTTTAGCTGACGGCAGGATCTCTGTACACCGAAGCGGATTCCCACCCACGCTTAGTTTTTTTAATTTAAAACTTCCATTAATATCAGAAAGCTTTTGCTCAAGCTGTTTTTCGTATGGAATATGCGACCACCCGCATGATCCGCACAAGTCTTTATTTGGACATGGCATAGTGGGGAAAGTATAGGGGAAAATGGGGAAAGTTACAAAATGGTATAACCATTTTGTCGTCCCGGCCAGAGAGCCAAGATCCATCGTATTCGGACTTGGCCTGTGGATAAAGATCGGATTTCTGTTTACAAAAAGCAAGATCCGCCACGATGCGCTCGCGGCGGAAGGGGTATAAAGTCAGACAGACCAGTCTCGGTCACATTGACATCGGGCTGTGCCAGCCTGAGAGCTGGCCGATGCTGGAGATTACGGCCATCGGCCGGCGGTACAGCGTGCTGTACACAGCCCAGGCTCGGCGACCCACCCATCCGAAGCGGGAGAAGTTGCTGAGGAATTGGTCGAGGTCGCCGAAGGTCAAGACGCCTGCGGGGATCAAGCTTCCGTCATGGTTGCTGATGCTGATCCACCGTTGACCGTTCATGTCGGTGGTCAGTTCGACGTCGATGGGCGCAGAGAACTGCTCTAGCATCAGCTCGCCGATCTTACCGTCGAGCGTGGGGAGCTTGTCTTTGGGCCTAGCCTCGATGAGCTCGACATCGATGACCCGCACACCGCGGGTGGCGGTGACCTGGGTGATGATGTTGCCATCTGTGACTTCGTAGCCATCTTTCACCAGTTTCTTGCACGCAATGAGGTGCTCCGACCTGGTGATAGGCGGTTTGAACTGCGCGATCATGGGCACAAAGTGCCGACCGCGTGGCGTGCGAACATGGAACTTTCCAGTCATGTTTCCCTCCAGGGGAGCGGTGCGGGAATGCACACAAAGACATTAATTGATATTTGCAAATAAATCAAATTTATCCACACATCTTCGCTTGATTTCGCTGGATCCCCGCTCTTTGGTTGTGATGACAAAATGGTATAACCATTTTGTCACTTTCCCCTTTCTACTTTATACTACCTATATGATCATAATTGCTCACAACATCCGCAGTTTGCATAATATTGGCTCGATTTTTCGAAATGCTGCTGCGTTTGGGGTGGAAAAATTATATTTAACTGGGTTTACTGCTGTGCCACCGCGCAAGGAAATTGCTAAGGTGGCTTTGGGTGCTCAGGACTTGGTTGCTTGGGAGCAGGGAAGTATTGGGTTAGTAATTTCGAGCCTTAAAGATCAAGGTTATCAAGTCATTGGGCTGGAGACTGGAAAAGATGCCAAAGATATTGCCAGCATTAAGAAGTCTAAAATCGCACTTGTGCTGGGGAATGAAGTTGAAGGAATCGATCCTGAGACTTTGAAGATGCTCGATGCCATTGTCGAAATCCCCATGGATAAAAAACGCTCACTCAATGTCTCAGTCGCCAGCGGAGTGGCAATGTATGTGTTGGGTAAAGAAGGTAGAAGTTAGGTAGCAGATCCTAGACAACACAACAATTCTTTCAATTTCCATATTTCTCTCACCCCTATGCCGCCATTCTCAATTGTTATTATTACTAAAAATGAGGAAGAGTATCTTCCAATTCTTTTGGAGTCAATCAAGTATCAGACTTTACAACCACATGAGATTATCGTAGCTGACGCAGGGTCAACTGACGCAACTCCGCAGATTGCACAGAAGTATGGTGCTCGGTTAATACCAGGCGGAATGCCTTCAAAAGGTCGCAATGCCGGCGCACAGGCATCAACTACTGATAATTTACTTTTTCTTGACTCTGATGTGGAGCTTAAGGATCCAAAGTTTTTAGAAAAGGCTTGGCAAGATTTTCATGAACAAGAATTTGATGTGGCTACGGTTGATGTTGATCCAAAAAGTTCAAATTGGTGGGACTGGTTGTCACACAAACTTTACAATCGTTATGTCCGGCTTTGGGGAGCAAGGCATCCTCATGCACCAGGGTTTTGCATTTTAGCCAGGAAGAAAATGCATGAAAGATCCGGTGGTTTTGATGAGTTGATTGTTTTTTGTGAGGATCATGAATATGCTCACAGGGCAGTCAAAAAGCATGGTGCAAAGTTTGGATTTATAAAAAATGTATCAGTCCCGGTTTCTGTCCGTCGCATGGACCGTGATGGAAGACTAAACATTGCGGTAAAATATTTGTTGGGCGAGCTTCACTTTTTATTCCTAGGTCCAATACGAGACGAAAAATTCAAATACACATTTGGTTATGAAAAACACAAAAGAGAAAAATAGATTGTTTGATCCACAAGTCGTCGATCATGCTGAGGTCTTAAGTAAGTTGGTGGTTGAGAGTTCGCCCCGTCGAATTTTTCTTTTATTAATTTTCATCTCAAGTGTTATCGCTACTCTTGGACTTTTAAACGACAGTGCGGCAGTTGTTATTAGTGCTATGTTGGTAGCTCCACTATTGTAGCCAATTCCGGGATTGATCTTTGGAGATCGGATCTTGGAAGGCTGGATTACTATCGTCGAAGTGGGGAATTAGTTTTTTCATCTCGACTTCTATATTCCCATCTCGACGCCCAGTCCATCTTCGCATAAAGCTTCAATGGATCCTTCGTAACTTTAGTGAAGAAGGAGAGAGATCTTCTCGGATGAAGGTTTAAAATGTTTAAAATGTTTAAGATGTTTACTTCGGAATAAACACTTCCATAAATACTTTCAATATTGACAAAAGTCCATTTTTATGGTATATTTTCGTGTCCATTAGTTCATTATATTTGTTTAATTCTGGCTTTCTTTTGGCAATATTTGGTGACAAATATATCAAAAGAAGGTCAGGAATTTCTCCTGGCTTAGTGAGTGTCTGTCTGTTATTGGCAGTAATATGTCTGGCAGTAAGGCTGGATGTAGAGCTGTTTGACAGCAGATGCTGAAAGAAAGAAGATGGACATCAGCGTCGAGCAGTTGGGCGAGTTGATCGCCCAGGCGAAGGCGGGTCGCGTGACCCGCGAGAATTTCCAGCAGTTCCTCGCGAACCCCAACGGGTTCGCGGTGGGAGGGTTCCTCGTCTCGATCGACTACGGCAAGTCGATCGAGGAGATGGTGTCGTCCGGTCGCTACGACTGGGCGAACGACGCCATCAACTCGAGGAATTTCCAGATCGTGGGATCTGGAACGGCACAGGTCGTTCCCGAGCTCGTCTACCTGAACAAGGTGGTGACCTCCGAGGAAGTCCTCGTCCACATGGAGGCGAACGGCCTGCGTCCGGCCACGTTGGCGGAACTGCTGGCGTTCGGGGCGACCTACCCCGAAATTCAGAGGCAGTACCCAGTGGTCTGCCTCGGCTCCCTCTGGGTGGATCGCTGCGGCTATCGTCACGTTCCCGACCTCTATGGGGGCGGTTCCGAGCGCGAACTCAGCCTTCGCTGGTATGGCTGCGGCTGGCTCGAGAGCTGTCGATTCCTGGCCGTTCGCAAGTAGGAACTTGGAGCCTTGTGTCCTTTGTTCTTGTTCTAGTTCTTGGACACTTGGCTCCGGTCCGATTCGTTCCGTGCTCCCGCATTGACTTGTCAATGCGGGATTTGGTGTTTTTGGAGTATAATTAAGAGTGGAAAGTAAATGCTTTAGTCCACAGCTACGGCTTTGGGCAGTTGAAATCTGGGCATTGCATCAAGTGAGAATAAGTAAGGTTATGGCTTTATTTAGAGTGCTGATACATTGCTCCAAAAATGAAAATACTTGGTATAAGGTATTAAGGGAATAACTTTCCCAAATAATATACAACCCGGAGAGTATTCGAAGGGCGGTGGCACTGACGATATCTTATATATTTTAACGGCTCCATCTGGGTGGATCGCAACGGCAATCGTCACGTTCCCTACCTCAATAGGAACGGTTCCAAGCGCGAACTCAACCTTAACTGGTATGACAACGACTGGAACGAGAACTGTCGATTCCTGGCCGTTCGCAAGTTTTGTCATTCTCCTTCAATATTTGAAGGAGTTTGTTTATATAATTTTATCCAACCACCAATCATTTTTCCTGTTTCTGTGAGTGGTATTGTTATGCTAGATAATTTGCCTGAATCAATTTCTTTCATTTCCCACAGGAGCTTTATAAAATATTTTAATGTATCAAATTTTGCGCTTAACTTTTCTATTGTTTCCAGGGCTTTGTTTCCTAATTCCTGCTTGAGGACAAGATTTCCCCTTTCCCCAAACGGGAGTTAGGAAATGACCGAATAACTTTCCGGTCGACCTAATTCGAACATTTTATTAAGAATCGAAAGTTTGATG